>Ga0302271_10001205_pt1 | contig 25216 bp, 19 predicted proteins | sample III_Bog_N1_1_FD_198767 | JGI IMG/M metagenome (GOLD analysis project Ga0302271, IMG submission 198767) | Peat permafrost microbial communities from Stordalen Mire near Abisko, Sweden - III_Bog_N1_1 | ecosystem: Environmental > Terrestrial > Soil > Wetlands > Peat | place: Sweden: Abisko... | reverse complement strand
AAGTATTTGCTTAAAAATGTTGAGTTTGTTGGTGAATCAATCGGGATTCAAATCCAAAAACCGTTGAAAGACAGACCGTTTTGTCTCACAGGAAAAGAGCAAATCACCGAACGCAACATTTTATTCTTCGCATCAAAAAGCGAATTCACAGAAAGTTTAGGTGAACTCATCGTCCTTTCAGGTGCTTTTAATGTTGATATTATTGTGTTTTTTCTGCCAAAAACTACTAAAACCTATCTTGAATCTATAAACTGGCTTCAAAAAATTAGCAATGACGATACACAATTTATTGTCGGTGAAGTATCTTTTTAAACTTCTTGTCATGCTGAATTTGTTTCAGCATCTCAAAAGCGAACGACTATGCGATGCTGAAACAAGTTCCACGCATGTGATTTTGTTTTTGCTCATAGCTTCGCAAACAAAATCTACATTCCCGATCCTGAGCTGTAAAGCTCGTGGCCTCGCCAACATCTCAAGCCAAGGATGACGTGTATGTTGAATGCGGAGACATTTGAGCAAAACGATTTTTGTTTTTATATTATACTATTTTTTATGTTAAAAATTTATGCAAAAAAGTTCAAAGATTTTTTTAAAAATCAATATTTTATCCTTGCTATGATAATGTTAATAGCATTATTTGTTCGTTTGTTAAATATCGATAAAACTTGCGGATTATGGTTTGATGAAATGCTTACTTATAATTATTCGTCAAAAAGTTTTCCGTTCGGGATTATAAAAACTCTTTTAAGATACGATTATCATATGCCATTGTATTATATGTTTGCACATATTTGGATGAAATTTTTTGGCACAGATGATATTGTTTTAAGGTGTTCTTCTGTTATGTGGGGTGTTTTAACTATTCCTGCCTTCTTTTTTCTCGGTAAAATATACAGGTCAAAAACATTGGGTTACTTTCTTGCCGTTATTGCTTGTTTAAGTCCTGTTTTGATTTATTTTTCTCAGGAATTTAGATTTTATTCAATGCTAATGTTTTTTGCAACGTTATCTATAATTGCTTTCCTTAAACTAATAGAAAATTTTGATAAAAAATATCTCGTGCTATTTGGCATTTCAAACCTGATTATTCTATATATTTATACAATGGGAATGCTTTTTGTATCTGTCGAGTTCTTTTTGTTGCTTGTACATTTTTATTTATACAAAAAAGATTCTTTTAAAAAATTGATAAAATTCAGTGCAGCATTTTTTATATGTACAATTCCTTATTTATTCTTGCTTTGTATTTATTTGCCGGCATCAAGCAAGACAATTTTAGACTCCTTTGCGTCTTCAAAAGTTAGTTTTCTTTCATTATTTTCTATAGTAAATGATTGGTTTTCTCCTTTTCTTACCTGCCAATACGGAGCAAGCGAAATAACAAACAATTTTTTTGGTTATAACTTGGTATACTTCATTGTTTTTAGTTTCCTTTCAATATCTACATTATGTTTTGTGATTGGGTTTATTTACGGGATTAAAAAAATTAGCAAAAGCCTTATATATTTATTAATTATCTCTTCTGTTTTTCTTTCCGTTGAAATATTTTTGGCATTAACAGGAAACTTTATTTTATTAACAAAATATACGCTTATTTGTTTGCCAATTGTATTATTAATAAGTGCTGACGGCTTGCTCTCAATAAAACAGAAGTCTTTTAAAAATACTTTAATTTCAATTATTTTTATACTTTTTGTCTATAACATTGTTAATTATGCAAAAATGCCTGCTTTTTCCGTAAGACCAAGCGGTTATAAAACGGTAACAAATGAATTAAACAAACTTATACTGACCCAAAAAGATTATGTAATTTACCCTGACGGAACAATGTTTTTGAAAAAATATTTAAAAAACACAAATTATATTGAGTTTGACATATCCGCTGTATCGTATCTTGATAAAAGTAAAAAAGAAGCATACAAGATTTTTGACAAAGATTTTATTTTGACAACAACCAAACACAACGCTCCAGAAAAATTTCTTCCGTTTTTTGAAAATCCGAATCTGTCTAAACCATTGGAGAAATTTATAAATTCGGAAATAAAACTTATCCCCGTCACGGGTCGTTTGATTTTCGTGGAGAATTATAGCGAAAAGGCACTAAAACCATATGAACTTAGTTCTTTTGTAAAAATGACTCATAGTGATAATGAAGTCAAAAAAGTATACAATGATTCGATTTATATTTTGTTTCAAAACAAAATTAACAATGATTTGAAAATTATTTTTGAAAATAATACATCCCTCAAGTTAGTTAAAATAATTTGGGCAAAAGGACCGGGAATAAAAAATAAAAAATGGAAGATTTTTGTTTATGAAAAACAAAGGGCTTGATACTAATTTGCGTTTTTTTTCTTTAGACATCGGTCGAAACGAGAAAGATTTTCAGTAACTACTCAGGTCAAAATTAAAAAGCTGTAAGTTTAGACATAACAAGCCTTCTAGCCTCTCCCCTTGAGGGAGAGGCCGACTTTCAATACGAGCAGAAGCCTGTGAGTATTAGAAAGGCGGGTGAGGGGAGTCGCAACCATTGTAAGCTTTTTAACCCCTCACCCAATTTTTCTAACACTCGTACCTCGTGTTGAAAAATCCCCTACCTCTCAAAAAAGATACTCAATCTTTTTTTCGGCAGAGTCTCAAGGGGAGAGGGGGAGCAGGGAGTACATTTTAGTTATAAATAATTTGACCTGAGTAGTTATGATTTTCAATGCGTGGGTCACTTGCACAAGTGGTCTATTAATAATTCGACAAATATGTAGTTTTGGGTTATAATTTATCTGTATATTCAGTTTGATTTTCATCAAGTTATACTTCATTGTAACTCGTGTTTTAATTAGACGGAAGAGTGAAAATATGTATTCTAAACATCAAAGGATTTTTTTATGTTTGAAGTTTATAAAGGAAAAAAAGTTTTTGTAACCGGCCATACAGGATTTAAAGGCGGGTGGCTAGTTCTTTGGCTTAATCTATTGGGTGCTGAGGTGGTCGGGTATTCTCTGCCGCCAAATACAGAACCGGCTTTCTATAATGTAATTAATCTGGAAAAAAAATGTACCAGTCTTTTTGGTGATATTAGGGATAAGGAGCAACTTAAAAAGGCTTTTCAAGAACATAAGCCAGAAATCGTTTTTCATCTTGCGGCACAACCGTTGGTTAGGTTATCTTATTTTAAACCTGTAGAAACTTATGAAACCAATGTTATCGGTTGTTTGAATGTTTTGGAAGCCGCAAAAAATTGCCCTTCCGTAAAAGCTTTTGTTAATATAACAACTGATAAATGTTATGAAAATAAAGAAATTGCATGCGGATACAGTGAAGATGAGCCAATGGGAGGGCATGATATGTATTCATCATCCAAAGGATGCGTGGAACTTATGTCGGCTTCTTATAGAAATTCATTTTTAACTGGTGGAAAACCTTACGCAATGGCAACGGCACGCGCCGGAAATGTAATTGGCGGAGGAGATTGGGCACAAGATAGATTAATACCTGATTGTGTAAAAGCTATTAACGAAAATAAAACTATTGAAATTAGAAATCCGATAGCAGTACGTCCTTGGCAACACGTTTTAGAGCCGCTTTCAGGGTATTTAACTTTGGGTGAAAATCTTTTGAGTGAAAACAAAAAATATACGGAAGGGTTCAATTTTGGCCCTCGCAAGGAAAGTATTTTAACGGTTGCCGATGTTGCACAAAAAGTTGTCGAATACTATGGCAAAGGCGAAGTTTCAATTAGTAAAAAAGATAATCTACATGAAGCAAATCTTTTGATGCTGAATATTGAAAAAGCTGAAAACATTTTAAATTGGACGCCTGTTTACACGGCTGACAAATCGATTAAGGAAACAGTTGAATGGTACAAAAGATTTTATACGGGTAATTACGAACAGGGTGAAATGTTTGATTTCACAATCAAACAAATAAAAGATTATGAAACGTCAAAAAACAGCATAAAGGAATTGAAATAATTGAAAAAAATTCTTTTAACCGGCGGAAATGGATTTATAGGAAAAAACATTCAGGAGAGTTTTTTGGCTCAAAAGTATGAGCTTTTTGTGCCAAGAAGCTTTGAACTTGATTTGATTAACACAGATTGCGTTGATGAATATTTTAGAGAGAGAGAGTTTGACGTTGTACTTCATGCCGCCACAAAACCCGGCCATAGAAATGCAAAAGACCCTACAAATCTTTTTTATTCAAATGTAAAGATGTTTGAAAATTTGGAACGGCATAAAGACAAATTTGGCAAGTTTATAAATTTTGGTTCGGGTGCTATTTATAACCTTTCAACAAATATCACCGACGCAAAAGAAGAGGCTATTTTTAAAAATATGGGCACTGACGACCATAGTTTTTGTAAATATGTTATTCAAAAGCAGATTTTAAATTTGGATAATTTTATTGATTTAAATATTTTTGGGATTTTTGGCAAATATGAAGATTGGCAAATTAGATTTATTTCAAATGCCATATGTAAAGCCATGTTTGATATTCCGATCACGCTCCGCCAAAACCGTAAATTCAGTTATTTATTTGTTGAAGATTTGATGCCTATTTTGGATTTTTTCATAGAAAACGATGCAAAATATAAGTCATATAATATTGTTCCGTCTGAAAGAACAGAATTGCTTGATTTAGCAAAGCTTGTCAGAAAAGTAAGTGGAAAAAATATTGAAATAAAAGTAGCACAAGATGACTTTGGATTGGATTATACGGGAGATAATGCCCGGCTTAAAAATGAAATTGCAGGTGTCAATTTTACAAAACTAGAACAATCGGTTTTAATGTTGTATAATTACTATGGAGAAATTGCGAAAAATATTGATATAAATGAACTTTTAAAGGATAAGTAAGAAGAATGTCTCTAACAAAAATTAAGCTGAATAACGTTATATTTGATTTGGACGGAACACTAGTCGATTCTTCTTTTGATGTACTGCGTATTTTGATTGATTCGATAAATAAAAATGGTGGAAATTTATGCTCGAACACAAAAATAAAAATAGGCCCACCTTTGATAGATATGATAACAAGTGTTGTTCCTGAATTTTCTGAAGAAAAAAAATATAAAATTCAAGAAGATTTTAGAATTGCTTATTCGGCAGATGATCTGAAAAACACAATTCCTTTTGACGGAATTATTGAACTGTTAAATAGGTTGAAAGAAAACAATATAGATGTTTTCATCGTCACTTACAAGCCAAAAAGCTTGGCTATGAAAATTCTAAATAGACATTTTAATAATTTGTATCTTGATGTTCTTACTCCAACCGAAATAGAAGATTTTTCAAAAGGAAAGACTAAAGTAGATATTTTGAACTTGTTGATGTCTAAATGGAAAATACTGCATGAAGAATCTGTTATGGTTGGAGATGCCCAAAATGACATAACATGTGCAAAACAACTTGGTATTTCAACTATTGGGGCACTTTATGGATATGGAGAAGTAAGTGAATTTGAAATGGCAGATAAAAAAGTTAACTCTGTAGAGGAATTAAGTAAATATTTAAATAATTTAATAAGGGAGATAAAATAGATGGATAGTAATATATTTGATGAATTGTTTGTATTGGAATTGGCTAACAATCATTGGGGTGATATTGAGCGTGGCAAAAAAATCATCACGGACTTTTCAAGAGTTATTAGGTTTAATAATGTACAAGCAGCTATCAAACTGCAATTCAGAGATGTTGATCATTTTATACATGATGACTTTAAGGGTAGAGATGATATCAGATATATCGATAAAACAATAAAAACCAAAATGAGTTATGATGATTATGCTATTCTGGTTGATGCTGTAAAAAAATCCGGTTGCATTACAATGTCAACACCTTTTGATGAAGCCTCTGTTGATATGTGTGTAAACTTAGGCATACAAATTATAAAAATTGCATCATCTGATATTAATGACTGGGTTCTGATTGAAAAGATTGCGACAGCAAGAACACCTGTTATTGTTTCAACAGGTGGTTCTTCATTAAAGGATATTGATGATTTGGTGAAATTCTTTGACAATAGGAATATTCCGCTTGCAATAAATCATTGTGTTTCTTTATACCCGTCAGAAAAACATGAGCTTGAATTAAATCAAATTGATTTTTTAAAAAAACGTTATCCAAATCATGTGATAGGTTTTTCAACTCATGAATACAACGAAGATATAGGATCAGCAATGTTGATAGCTTACGCAAAAGGTGCAAGAACATTTGAAAGACATATAGATATTGAATATGACGGAAAAGCTCCGGCTGTATACTGCTCAACACCTTCTAACCTTGACAGATGGATTAAAGCATTTCAGCAAGCCAAAGAAATATGTGGAGGTTCAGGAGAACAAAAAAGAATTCCGCCAAAAAGAGAAGTCGAATATTTGGATGCTTTGGTTAGAGGTGTGTATGCTAAAAGGGATTTTAAAGCGGGCGATACTATTACAGATCAAGACGTTTATCTTGCAATTCCTCTTCAAAAAGGACAAATATCTTGTAGAGAATTGATGGATGGTGAAGTTTTAATTAAAGAAATAAAGAAAGATGCTCCTTTGATGATTGATGACATTGATTCACCTTACGCATTTAATGAAAACTTAAAAACTAAAATATACGAGAGGGGAATGTGAAAATTAAACTTTCTGATTATATAGCAAAGAGATTAAAAGAAGCTTATGGTGTGAATCAATTATTTATGGTTTCAGGTGGTGGTGCTATGCATCTTAACGATAGCTTAGGCCAAGTTATCCCTTATATCGCCAATCACCATGAACAGGGAAGTTCGATAGCCGCTGAAGGTTATGCAAGAGTTAATCAAAGTCTTTCCGTTGTTAATGTTACTTCTGGCCCGGGAGGATTAAATTGTTTAAATGGTGTTTTCGGCCAGTGGACAGATTCTGCTCCGGTTTTGTATATTTCAGGCCAGGTTAAATTTTCTACTACCATTGCAAGCTGTCCTGAGTTTCCTTTAAGACAATTGGGTGACCAAGAAGTAGATATAATAAGTGTTGTGAAATCATTAACGAAATACGCAAAGATGGTTACAGAGCCAAATGAAATTAAATACCACCTCGACAAGGCGATTTATGAAGCAACAACTGGACGTTTTGGCCCTGTTTGGCTTGATATTCCTATGAATGTTCAAGGTGCAATTATTGACGAAGACGATTTAATTGATTTTGTACCGCCTGAAAAAAATAATTATGAGTTGAAAATAAATGAAGTTATAGATAAATTAAAAACAGCAAAAAGACCTTTAATTGTAGCAGGCCACGGAATTAGAATTTCCAAACAAGAAGAAACTTTCTATAATTTGCTTGAAAAATTAAATGTTCCTGTTGTGACAACTTTTAACGGGGTTGATATTTTGGGTGATGAACATCCGAATTACATTGGTAGAATCGGAACAATCGGACAAAGAGCAGGGAATTTTGCACTTCAAAATGCTGATTTGGTGCTTTGTTTGGGGACTCGAAATAACATTAGACAGGCAAGTTATAATTATGAGAATTTTGCAAAAAATGCGTTTAAAATAGTTGTGGATATCGATTTAGCTGAACTTGATAAACCGACAGTTATTACTGATTTGAAAATTAATGCTGATTTAAAAGAGTTTTTGCCGGAATTATTGTGTAATTGTGAACAAAGTGAAGCAATCCAAAAAAATGAATGGCTTGAGTGGTGTAGGGTCAGAAAAGAAAAATATTCGTTTGAAAATACTCTTGAATACCAACAAAAAGGTGAAGAAATAAATCCTTATTATTTCACAAAAGTTTTGACATCCGAACTGGGCAAGGGTGACGTGCTTGTTAGTGCAAATGCCACACCATCTATTTGTATATTTCAAGCTGGAGTTATGTCTGGTCAAAGAGTTTTGATGAACTCAGGCGATGCGTCAATGGGCTACGCTCTTCCCGCATCAATAGGTGCAAGATTAAATAGTAGTGGGAAAGTGGTTTGTTTTGAGGGTGACGGCTCTATTATGATGAATTTGCAGGAGTTGCAGACGATCAAACACAACAATTTGGGAATAAAAATATTCGTAATAAACAATGACGGATATATTTCAATCAAACAAACGCAAAAGAATTTTTTTAATGGCCGAATGACAGGTTCAGGAAGAGATAGCGGGGTAAGCACCCCTGATTTTGTTGAAATAGGAAAAGCTTTCGGGCTCAAAACAGTCCGAATTGAAAAAAGTTCTGAAATGAATTCTAAGATTTCTGAAGTTTTAAATTCAGATGAGCCAGTCCTTTGCGAAGTTTTGATAAAATCGGATTATAAATTCACTCCGAAACTCTCGGCAAGAAAGCTTGAAGATGGAACAATGGTTTCACCTTCTCTTGAAGATATGTTCCCGTTTTTGGATAGAAAAGAACTTGAGGAGAATATGATTAAATGAAACATATTATAACTGCTGTTATTCCTGTTAGAGCTGGAAGCAGAAGACTTCTTAATAAAAATATACTCCCGTTTGGAGATAGCAATTTGCTAATTCACAAAATTAGGCAGTTAAAATCTGTCTCATCCATCGATAATATTGTGGTGTCTTCTGATAGTGATGAAATGCTTGCTATGGCGAAATATGAGGGTGTGGGAACGCATAAAAGAGCTCCAGAGTATTGTGACGAGGAGACAAAAACATTTAATGAAGTTGTAGAGCATATCGCTCAAAACGTCACTGGGGATAGTGTAATGTGGGCTCCTTGCGTTTGTCCATTAACTGTGCCGGCTAATTATAGTGGTGCAATAAAAACATATTTGGATTTAGTTATTGATAAAAAGCAATATGATTCAGTTATCAGCGTCAAACGTTTTAAAGAATATTTATGGAATGAAAAGGAGCCAGTTAATTATAAGTTAGGTATTGTTCATGTGATATCCCAAAATTTGCCTGATTGGAATATTGTTGTAAATGGCTTTCATCTTGCACAACGTGAAGATATGATAAAATGGAAATATGTATATAGTAACAATTCATTTTTGTATGTTCTTTCAAAAAGAGAGGCTACAGATATTGATGATGCAGAAGATTTTGAGATAGCCAAAGCTTTATTGAATATAAAGGAGTAAAAATGACATCAAATAAAAATGCTATAGTTATAGCCGGGAATGGTGTATCTGTTTCGCAAATTGATTATCAAAGATTGCCTAAAGATTTTGATGTTTTCAGAATGAATAATTTTTTCTTTGAAGATAAGTATTATTTAGGCAAAAAAGTTGATTATTATTATACAGATTACGGATTTTTAGAAGGACAATATTTTAACCTTCATCATTTGCACGAGAGAGGCGAATATCAAATCGGTGATTTTTACACAACGCCTGGAGAAAATAGAGAAAAAGACTGGCCTGCAACAAAGGATATTCTAAAATTAGCTTACGGAAATCCAATTTATAAAGAGTTTACAATTTTTTACCAGAAATATTACAGTCATCTTATATCTGGAGGTATTTTGTCAGTTTTTGCAGCAATTGAACTCGGTTACAAAGAAATTTATATTACAGGAATGGATTTATACAATAATCCCAATTGCGTATACCCTTGGAAAAACGGGGAATTTTTTGAAGAAAAACACGAGCGCGATAGAATGGGAAATGTAATGAATGTAATTAATCAATATCATCCATTAGATTTGCAAATAAAAGCCATAAACTTGCTAAAATCGATGACCGATGTGAAAATATATTCAATTTCAGAACAAAGTGCCATTAACGAATTAATAGAGTTGGCTCCAATAGTTGGCTTTGAACATGGGTTTCCAGAAAATAAACCTAATAATTATACAAAAGATTGGATAAAATCTCCTATTGATTCTGCAATCGAATCTGGGGTAGAAAGAGCGTTAACGCCTCTACAAGAAATAGAGAGACAACAGACAGAAACACGGAGATATCAAGAAGATACACGGAGATATCAAGAAGATACACGGAGATATCAAGAAGGTACAAGTATCAAGTTAAATGAAGCGGTTTTTAGATTAAACGAATTGACCTCCAAACAAGATTTAATTTTAGCAAAATTATATAAACCAACATTCTTGCAAAAAACATTTTATGTCTGCAATAGGGTGGGAAATAGAATTTTAAAATCAATGGGAATTAGAATAAAAAGAAGAACAAACAAAAATAGTTAAGAAAGCGAGCTATAAAGTGAAAAAGTGGGAATTAGGAAAAAGTTCAAAATGCATAATTTGTGGAAGTAGCAGGTTAAAAAGATATAAAACCTTAATCTCTTCATTTTTGATTGAAAGGGCTTTTGGCAATAAAAAACAAAAAACGGATTTATTATTGTGTGAAAATTGCTCAATTCGTTTTTTTGAGTTAAGACCTAATGAAGAGCAAATGTCTGAATTGTATAAAGATTATAGGGGTGAAGAATATCAAAAGCAAAGAGAAAAGCATGAATCGTTTTATACTCCTGAATTAAATTATTTATTAGGGCATAATCCACAAGCTGTAAAAAACAGAAAAGAAGTTTTGTCTAATGTGCTCAAAAAAAATGTTGACATTTCAACTATAAAAACGGTTCTTGATTATGGCGGAGATCAAGGACAATTTATTCCTGATGACTTGAATGCCGAAAAGTTTGTTTATGAAGTTTCGAATATAGAACCTTTAAATGGAATAACAAGTATTGCAAATAAAGAAGAATTAAAGAATTATAAGTGGGATTTGATCATGTGCTGTCACGTTTTGGAGCATGTTTCTTATCCAGTAGAACTTTTGAATGAAATTTTGTCTCTTCTTAGTCAGGGTGGTCTTTTGTATATTGAACTTCCCAATGAGCCGATGATTAAGTCTCCTCGTCGGAAAAAAAGTAAATTAGGAAGAATTATAAAAAGAATTATTGGTGATAGGGTTGGAAAATTTCGGTTTATTTTGAAAAAATACGCAGAAGAGGGTAATGTTTTTGTTTATCCGATAATGAATGAGCATATAAATTTCTTTGAAATAAAAACTTTTGAGCATATATTTAATAGCTCTAAATATCAAATATTAAATACACATGCACGTGTAGACTCGACATTTATAAGTATTTTGGTAAAAAAAATGTAAAATACAATTTAAATATTTTCATAGAAATTTTATTACAAAAAGAAAAGGAGTATTGATGGAAAAGCAAGCAATTAAAAAATTAAAACCAACAGACAAGGTGCTTTCTTGCAAGTATATCGAAAGCGGAATACGATTTCTCTCCGAAGGAGTTGTTTGCTGTTGTGCAAATACATTGCAATCGCCAGTTATAATTACTGAGGAAGAAATGAGGAGTGGAAAAGTTAATTATGACTTAGTTGTGGAGAGAAGAAAGGAACTGTTTGAGGCTCTTAATGGACTTAATAATCATAATCCCGGTTCTTGTGCCATATGTAATGTTAAGTATGAAACAGAATATAAAAATGTAAATTTTGAGAACTTGGGTGGACACGGAATGCCAAGCGGATTTAATATTCAACATTTTACTCTTTGTAATTTTAAATGTAAATATTGTTGTTTGGCTCAAAGCAATGATTGTGAACCACCAAGGTATGATAACATTATTGAATTTATTGAAGAATTTAGAACAAGAAATAAACTTGTTCGTGGTGAATGGATTGAATATAATGGCGGCGAACCCACTTTGTTAAAAGATTTTGAAAAAATATTAAATTATCTTCTTAAGTATGATATTGGTAATATTGGTATGTTTTCTAATTCCTCTATATTTAGCGAAGCGATTTATAATGGTTTAAAAGAAAATAAAATTACTTTAATGACATCATTAGATGCAGGAACTCCTTCTACATTTAAAATGCTTCGTGGTGTTGATGCCTTTCAAACAGTTATTCAAAATCTTATACGATATAAAAAAAGTGGGACAAATAAATTATGGATAAAATATATTCTTTGTGATGAAAATATGAACGAAGACGACTTATTTGGTTTTATATTTGCTATGATTGCAATTAAACCAAATAAAGTTTATATAGCTCCTAAGTTTCCTTATGGTGATACTCAAATTCCTCAAAAAGCTGTTGATTTCGGTGCAAGAATGTGGTATTTAATGGAAAAATATGCGGGAGTATCTCCTTATATTCAAACGGATGACAACACAGCAGACTGTAAGTTTATTAACTTTTCAAAAGATATTAGAGAATGTTATGCCAAATTAAAATGTGAAAAAGACTTTGGCAATGAATGGAATTTGAATTATAATCCTACAAACGGCTTTATCAATGCAGATTGTTGTTGTAATAGTTCTAAAGGTTCTGATTTAAAAGTAAAGATTAAAAAAATATTAGCAAGAATTTTTAAATCTAAAAGGAGAAATTTTAAATGAAAAAAACAGTTTTTATAACTGGTGGTAATAGAGGAATTGGCTTGGCCTTGTGTGATAAATTTGCTAATGAATTAGGTTACAAGGTTTATATGGGAGTTAGAAATCTGGAAAAAGCTAAAATTGCATTAGAGCAAATAGGAAATCCTCTGAAGGTAATTCCTATTGCTATTGATGTAGAATTTGAGGAGTCTATTGCAAAAGCTTATCAATATTATTTAAATGTAAAAGAAGAAGATGAGCAACTTAATTTGTTTATAAACAATGCAGGAGCTCAATTGGACTGGGTACCGAATGCTTCACATATTAAAACGCTTGAAATGCCAATAGAACTGCTAGATAGAATTTTTAGGATAAATACTTTTTCATCCTTGCTTACTACAAGATATTTTCTTCCTTCAATGAAAGCTGGGACAAGAATTGTTAATGTTTCCTCAGGTTCTGGAAATCTTTGGGATGCAAATGCATATATGGATTTTCAAGTTGGTTATGCATCTTCAAAAATCGCATTGTTAATGATGACAAAAAAAATAGCAGCAGCAGTCGAAGATAAAGGAATTTATGTAAATGCCGTGTGTCCTGGCTGGTGCAAAACTTCAATGGGTGGTGAATGTGCTGAGACTACACCAGAAGATGGTGCAAATTCTATAATCCAAGCCTGCTTCTTAGATGTTGAAAAGCCTCCGCGAGGACAATTTTTTAGATATGGACAAAGAATATTAGTTGATGTACCGCCAACATCTGTGTATCCTTATGAGCAAACAATACCCATCAGAAAACGTAGATTGTTGAAACTTAAAAAAATAATTAAGAGGATAAAGAATGAATTTAAAAGATGATTTAGAAATAATTTTAATCACCTATAACAGGAAAGACCATTTGCAAAGAACCTTTAAACAGATTCTTTCAAAAAATTCACCCATAAAAGACCTTCAAATAACTATTCTCGACAATAAATCTACTGACGGGACTTCAGAATTAATTGAAGAATATGTTGAAAAATTTCCAAACATAAAACATATTATCCATAATAAAAATATCAGCGGAAATGCCAATATAGTAAGGGCTTTTGAAATCACTGAGAAAAAGTATGTTTGGATTTTATGTGACGATGACAGATTTAACTGGAAGCATTGGAATGAAATAATAGAAGGACTTGAGCAAGACTATGATGCTATTATGGTCGAAAGAAATACTCGTTCAAACAAGATTGGTATTCCAATTATAATAAATGAATTAAGTTTTGTTCCTGCGGCGATTTATAAAACCGAAAATATTACGGACGAGGTTATACAAAACGCATACATAAATATTATGAATTATATGCCCCATCTTGCCTTGGTCTGTTATTTGGTAAATGAAAAAAAGAGAATCCTTGTTCCTAAGCATACAATTATAACACAAGGGTGGGCCTTGAAAAGCTCTAAGGAATACGTTAAGGGGTTTAAAAAGTTTGTTCATCCTCGGGCTTTACATACTCATTTATTTGCAAGTTATATCAATTCTTATCAAATGATAAAAGATAAAAAACTTCGATACAAATGTTGCGACGTTCTTTGGATTGGGGAATCTTTTGCCTTTTCAATGAGAGAATTTTTGAGACAAAATAAATTATATCCTTACAATATCTGTGATATTTTTAATGGAATCAATTTCAGGCAAAAAATTATATTTTTAGCAGTTATGCTTCAGTATATTGTTTTTGATGTATTTCTTAAGATTCTTTTATATCATATAATTCAAATTTATTTTGTAGATGGCAAGATGAAAATTAAATTATTTGGGACTTCGATAGTACAAATTAAATATAAGAAAAAGCCAAAGTCAACGATTAAAGAAAAAGCAAAGGAAAGAGCAAAGGCAAAGATAAACGCGAAGATAAACGCGAAGATAAACGCGAAGGTACTCAATGCTAAAAAATAATTTAGAAATAATTTTAGTAACTTATAACAGAAAAGAGCATTTGCAAAATACCTTTAATCAGATTTTTGCAGATGATTCGCCATTGAAAAACCTTCAAATCACCATTCTCGACAATAAGTCCACTGATGGAACCGGTGAATTGATAGATGATTATGCTAAAAAATTTCCTAATGTAAAACATATTATACATAATAAAAACATTGGAGGGAATCCTAACATAGCAAGGGCTTTTGAAATCGCCTCAAAAAAATATGTTTGGATTTTGTGTGATGATGATGATTATAATTTTTCAAAATTCAATGTTATTGAAGATAAATTATTAAACTATGATTATGATGCTATATTTACCGTTGACTGTGAAAACGACTTGGCAGAAATATTTTATCAATCAACATTTGTGCCGGCATGTATTTACAAAACAGAAAAAATAACAAGCTCTGTTATTGAAAATATGTTTTGTAATATTCCAAATTTATTCCCTCACTTGGCAATTATGGCAAAGATAGTTAACGATAATGGGAAGATTGCAACATTAAAAGACGATGATGGACAAATTATACTTAGAGGTAGGGCAAATGACGCAGAGCAATGTTCAGGAAAATGTTATGTAAGAAACATTGATGATGCTGATTTAAGTTTTGATAGAAAAAATATGTACTGGTTTGTTGGATATCTTAACTCTCTCGCTTTAATAAAGGACAAAGCAAAGAAAAATTACATATTAATACATACTAAACATCATTTTAAAAATTTTTCTGATTTAATGACTCACAAATTATGGTTAAATATGAATCAATATAATTTTTATCCTAAAAATTTTCTAGATATTTATTTAGACTTAAACTTTTATCAAAAAATATTTTTCTTTATTCCTTGTTTTGTTAGGGCACTATTAAAATATTTATTTAGTGATAAAAAACAAATTCCTAGTTCAATAGAATTATGGCAAGAATACATAATAGAGCATAAAGTTTTACAAAAATTAGATAGAAAATTGAAAAAATATAAAAATAAAACAAAATTATTATACGGAATGGGAATAGTAACGCAGGCTCTAATAAAAGAGGATCCATCTTTTATTGAAAAATTCGATGCTATTTCAGATAAAAAAATAAACAAATGTCAAAGATATAAAAATTCAAATCTTTATGAAGTGCCTCCATCAGAAATTAAAAGTTTTGGTGCAGATGTAATATTTATATCTGTTTATAGCTACGATAGAATAAAAAGAGATTTGAAAAATTTAGGCATAAAATGCAAAATGGAAAAAATATTGTGAAAAAGTAGAATGCTTGATATTTTAAACGTATAAAAATTAAAGTTATCTGGAAAAAAAATAAAAATAACAAAAAACCTACCCCGATTGTCTAATTAAATGGACTATTATTAATGGTAATTCGGCTTATATCAAAATCAATTAGTTCTCGATAAAATAAATCTTTAACGAGGACGCGAAAAAATTCTGATTTTTTCCGTATCCTCGACAGAGAGGACTTTTTATGAAATTTCTTTTGGTATATCCACAATACCCTCCAACATTTTGGAGTTTGAGGCATGCTTTAAATTTTATTAATAAAAAAGCTGTAATGCCACCTTTGGGACTTCTTACCATTGCCTCAATGATGGATGAGCATGAACTGAAATTAATTGATATGAATGTAAAATCGATTTCAGATGATGATATTTTATGGGCAGATTATGTTTTCGTAAGTGCGATGATTACACAAAAAGAATCTGCAAAAGATTTAATATGTAAATGCAAAAATCTTGGAATAAAAATAGTGGCAGGAGGGCCTTTATTTAATAATTTGCAGCACGAATTCCCAGAAGTAGACCATTTTATTATGAACGAAGGCGAGATAACTCTTCCATTATTTTTGGAAGATTTAAAAAACGGGAATCCTCAAAAAAAATACTTTTCTGATGTAAGACCCGATATTGATACAGTACCTATTCCAAAATGGGATTTGATTAATTTTGATAACTATGCAAAAATGCCACTCCAATTTTCAAGGGGTTGTCCTTTTGACTGTGAATTTTGCGATATTGCGAATATAAATGGAAAAGTACCTAGGGTAAAAAGTCCTGCTAAATTCATGGAAGAATTAAATTCGCTTTATGATGCCGGCTGGAGAGGTGCAATAATGGTGGTGGACGATAACTTTATATGTAACAAAACAAAAGCGAAGGAGTTACTTAAAGAATTAATTATTTGGCGAAAAGAGAAAAACTACAAAGCAACTTATGTGACTCAAATTTCCTTAAATTTAGCGGATGATGACGAATTACTAATATTAATGCAAGAAGCCGGGTTTAGTTCTGTTTTTATCGGATTAGAGACTCCTTCAACAAAAAGCCTTGAAGAATGCGGAAAATTACATAATAAAAACCGCGATATGGTTAAAGATATTAAAAAAATTCATAATCATGGGATGGAAATATATGGCGGATTTATTGTCGGCTTCGACCATGATGACGATACAATTTTTGATACTCAATTTAAATTTATACAAGATGCAGGGATAGTTGTAGCAACTATTGGTTTGCTTAATGCACTTCCCGGAACGAAACTTTACTATCGACTAAAGGACGAAAATCGACTTACAAATGATTCTTCAGGGGACAACATGGATTTCTCAACTAATTTTGTTACAAAAATGGACAAAGATTTTTTAATTAGTGAGTATAAAAAACTCTTGTTATCACTTTATTCTGTAGAGAATTACTATGATAGGATTTTTAATTTTTTGAAAGAATACAAAAACCACACTAGTGGTAAAATTACTTTTTATTATTTAATCATTTTTCTAAAGTCTTTATATGCTCTTGGAGTGAAGGATAATAACCGTTTTTATTTTTGGAAAATGTTTTTAATATGTTTATTAAAATATCCTACATCATTGCCAAAATTCCTAACACAAGCTATATATTTTATTCATTACGAAAAAATATATGAAAACGAAAAGAGGCCAATGCAAAAGTGGTCAAAACCGCTTTTGCCACTTTGCGTTGGCCGACCAGACGGATGTGAGCAAAGGCACTGAAATAGGCAGTTGAAGAGCCTTTGCGAAACTGGACGATGGAGGCGTAGCACAAGTCAAAATGAATAAAAAGTTATATTTTTTGACTTGTGCATCAGTCTCGAAAGTTGTGAAGAGGATATAAAAGAAAAGGAATTTTTATCAGTATCTTCAACTATATCGGCTTCTTGATTTTTATTTATTAGCTTTTTTTAAACCGTGTCCTATCCAATGAAGTGCTAAAGCAGGGAGTAGAAAAAACAGGCTGATAATCATTTTCGTCCAGCCAATGAAATAGACAATAAGCAAGTTTGTTCCTTCTGCTGTTATATGGAAAGTGTGAACAATAAATTTAGATTTTGGGTTAAAAATTGAGGGCTTGACATTTGACAATTTAAAGTGTCAAATAGGAAGGAGAAAGAATGTGCATAATTTCTTGTGTATTCAAGATAACTTAGCTGATAAGCTTTGGAGTATGTATAAATTATTATTTTTATAGGATTTTAAGATGCAGAATATTGCTTATAAATTTGTAGAATTACTTGGAGGCGTGACAACTTATATATTTGGGCCGATTGACTCACTTATTGCAAAAATCCCAATGGTTTATTGGGCAAAAGATGCTTTAAGAGACAGTGTTCATATGTTGCCATTTCTTTTTATAATTTTCTTCGTTATTGAATTTATAGAATATTTTTTCGCTCATAAAATGACTACTTTAATGAAGCATTCAAATAAAACGGGTCCTCTTATCGGTAGTATATTGGCCTCTTTTCCTCAATGTGGGTTTTCGGTGGTTGCAAGCACACTTTACACGAGGAGATTAATAGCAGTGGGAACACTTATTGCTGTTTACTTGTCAACTTCAGATGAAGCAATTCCAGTAATATTAGCGGAACCAGGTAACTTTTATACAGTAATTAAACTTTTAATTGTGAAAGTTTTAATAGGTATCTCAGCTGGATATTTGATTAATTTTCTCTTAGAGAAGGTCAAAACGCCAAAGGTTGAAGTTTTAGAGGAAGATGGTACAGAAGAAAATGAAGAAAAAGGTTGCCATAAACACCATCTGACCGAAAATCCCGATAAAAAAGAACTGTTTATCCACCCTATAACCCATACAGCAAGTGTGTTTATCTTTGTTTTTCTAGTGACTCTAGGAATAAATTATCTTGTAATGTTAGTGGGTGGCGAGGAAAATCTTGGAAGATATTTTCTTCATGATTCCGTTTTTCAGCCTGTAATAATGGCTTTTGTTGGCTTAATTCCAAACTGTGCAGCTTCAGTTACCGTTACCTTGATGTATCTTAAAGGTGCGATAGGCTTTGGTTCGACTGTTGCCGGCTTGTGCTCAAGTGCAGGCCTTGGGATGCTTGTTTTGTTGAGGAAAAATAACGATATTAAAGACACATTGAGAGTTATAGGATTGCTTTTATTAGTCAGTATGATTTCAGGCGTTGTCATTCAGTGTTTTTATAATTAAAATTTTTTATTAACTATTTGTCACAAAATGATTAACTTCTATACTTTAATGATAATATAAAAATAATTGAGAAGAGGTAGGGAGATAGTCAAAATATTGATGAAAAAGTTCAGTTATATTTTTTGTATAATATTTTTTATATTTTCAAATAACCCTTCTCTAGCGACGGGCGTGCAAACTCATCCGCAATCGCTTCCTCAAACAATTCAACAATCAGTTCCGCAGAGGGTTCCTCAATCGCCTAAGCTCAAACTTCCTCAAATTACTCCTGTATCTCCAATTCAAACACCAACTCAAACACCTGCTAAGACAGTAAGTGAACAACCTTTACCTGTACCCTCTAATATGATTATAGAGCCTATAATTCCATCTCCAAAACCAGCTTGTTTGGAACCTCCAAAACCGATGGAGGCCAATACAGACCAAGTATGTCAGCTTTATAAAAAAATATCTCTGCCAGAAGCGATAGATTACGCACTTTCGCATAATCTTGATATTAAAGGCAACCGTCTCAATGTTAACATTGGAAAAAATGACGTTAAAACAGCAGACAGACTCAGAAACCCATATATTCAGTCATTTTTCAATTTTGGAAAGGCAGCTACCGACAATCCGAATACTGCTGGATTGATTTTCCCTATTGATATATTGAAAAGGGGGGCGAGGAAAAATTTGGCTAAATCAAATTTGGAACTCACAAAAGGAAGTGTGGGGTTGGCCGAGCTTAATTTAAGGCTGGACGTCAGGCAGGCTTACGTAGATTTGGTTGCCGCAAAATCCATGTTGAAAATATTGAGCGAGCAAAGAAGATTATTGCAAGAGCTTTTGGATGTTGCACAAAAAAAATATGACGCCGGAGCCGTTCCGGAAATGGATGTAATTCAGGCAAAAATGACGTTAAATCAAATTTTGATTCAAGAAAACTCAGCACGAACAAATGTCAAAGTAGCAAGGTATAATTTTAATAAGAATCTAGATACGGTTTGTTATGATACTTTAGAGGATTATTTGCCCGAACAAACGGATTTTATATTTTTACTGACGCCAAAACCTATGGAAAAAATGCCTGAATTCGACAAGCTTTTGGATATCGAACATCAAAAAAGGCTCGATTTAAAAAATGCTCAAAAAGATATTGATATTGCTCAAAAAAATCTTGTTTTAGTAGTCAGACAAAGAGTTCCCGATATTGAACTCGGTGGCGGATATATGTTTGTGTCACCACAGTTGGCAACAAGTGGTAATTTAGCTCAAGGGGTTTTTCTAGCAGGAAATATCACAAATATTCCCCTACTTTATCAATATTCGCCAGAAATAAAAAATGCTAAAATACAAGTGGAACAAAAACAGTTGGCTTATAAAAGCCTGGAACATACAGCTATGATGGATTTACACTCAGCTTATGATGAATTTAATACCGCTCAATGTAACCTCAATTATTACAACGATATCCTTTTGTCTGAGTCAAACCAGTTTTTGAAAATGGCTAAAAGAAGTTATGAAGTCGGAAAAACTAATATTACAAACTTAATTTTTATTGAACAATCTTACAAAACAATAGTGATGGGCTACACACAAGCTCTTGCTGATTATTATGATTCCTGGGTAGATGTTTTGAGGGAAGTAAACGATGAGGGTTTAAAATTAAATGAATAAAATTTTCACAAAATTAATTAAATATTTCATTGTTAAAAATTATATGGCAGTGAGTGTTACAATAGTTCTTTTGGCAACTGGGGTCTATTCTTTTCAACATCTTGATACTGAAGCCTATCCTGATTTTACCAATCCCACAGTGCAGGTAATCACCCAAATGCCGGGTAAAAGTGCGGAAGATATTGAACGTTTAGCGACAATCCCACTTGAGAAGGAATTAAACGGGATTCCGCATGAACAAAAGCTCTATTCGACCTCTATTTTCGGACTTTCTGTTATAAAAGTTGTATTTGATGATATAAGAGGAATAACTTCCCCTTTAATCAGACAACAGGTTTTGGAAAGAATTTACGGGGCAGACTTGCCGGATGGTGTCAAACCCAGCTTGGGGCCGGATTCTTCTGCAATCAGTGATATTTACCGTTATACTGTAGAATCCGATTTTTATAATAAAATGACTCTAAAAGGGATAGAAGATTGGCAGCTCGAAAAACTTTTTAAACAGGTGCATGGGGTTACTGATGTATCCAGTTTTGGCGGCCCGATTAAAACTTACAGAATTACTCTTAATCAAGAAAAAATCAGGTTTTATAATTTAGATGTTGGAGAAATTTTTGATGCTGTTGAATCATCCAATTCAACAGGCGGAGGAAACTATGTAGGGATTAATAATCAGGCCTTTATTATTAGAGGGCTTGGGCTTTATACTGACTTACAAAGTATTGAAGAAACTGTTATAGCGTCCTCAAATGGAATTCCTATCAGGGTAAAAGATGTTGCAACAGTAATAGTCGAACCTGCAATAAGAATAGGACAAATAGGGAAAAATCATGATGACGATGCTGTTGAAGGAATCGTTCTTATGAGAAAAGGCGAAAACCCCAGTCAAACAATAAAAAATCTTAAGGAATACTTGCCTAAAATACAGGCTTCTTTGCCAAAAGGAATTCATATCAAGCCTGTTTATGAACGTGAAAATTTGATTCATAATACAATGCACACAATAGGACACAACGTTGTTTTGGGAATTGTTTTTGTAGTTATTGTTTTGTTTGCATTTACGCTTGATTTAAGGGTAACCATGATTGCATCATTGGTAATTCCGCTTGCATTATGTTTTGCATTTTTTATGTTTAAATTATTCGGAATCCCTGCAAACCTTCTTAGTATGGGTGCTGTAGACTTTGGGATATTGATTGATTGTGCCATAATTTTGATGGAAAATATTTTCAGGTGTCTATCACATTATAAAGGAGAATTAACTTTTCAAAAGAAGAATGCCCTGATTTATCAAGCGGTCAAAGAAGTTGGTGGGGTCATAGCGTTATCAACTTTGATTATTTTATGTTGTTTTATGCCTATTTTGGCTTTTAACGGAGTTGCAGGTAAGTTGTTTCATCCTTTAGCTTTCACTATGGGTTTTGCCTTAATTGGTGCTGTTTTATCTTCATTATTTTTACTAACGGGGCTTTCTTCTCTATTTATGCCAAATGGTAAAGTAGTAGAAAAAGAAAATAAATTTTTAGAAAAAATAACAAAATGGTATGCAGTAAATTTAATCAGAGTTTTTAGTCATCCAAAAAAATTAATTGGCATAGTGATTGGATTGTTTGCTTTAAGCGTATTTTTATTCACAATTATAGGTTCTGAATTTTTACCTAACCTTGATGAGGGAAATATTTGGCTAAGAGTAACAATTCTACCAAGAAGTACTACGATAGAACATTCTGTGGATATCGCAAGACAGGTAAGAGAAAAAATCCTTCTATATCCTGAAGTTAAAAATGTGATTTCTCAAATAGGTTCAGCAGATGACGGTACGGATCCGAACTTGTTGAGTAATATTGAAAATCTTGTTGATTTAAAACTTGCAAACGAATGGCGTCCAAAGTGGCATAAGAATAAAGAAAAATTGATTGAAGATATGTCCAAAAGTTTGGCGGAAATACCCGGTATAACAACCTATTTTACCCAATATATTCAAGATAACGTTGAAGAGGCAGTTTCGGGTTCTAAGGGTCAAGTTGTTTTAAAAATCTACGGAACAGATTTGTATGAGCTTCAAAAACTTGAAGACAAGAGTATGGCTCTTTTAAGAGGTGTAAAAGGGATTGTTGATTTGACATGTGACCAAATAATAGGACAGCCTCAGTATCAAATCCAAATAGATAGGGTAAAAGCAGGTCGTTACGGCTTAAGAAGTGACGATGTGCAAAAAGTTATTGAAATTGCTATTGGCGGAAAAACTGCAACTCAGGTTATTGAAGGTGAAAAGAGATTTAACGTATTTTTACGTCTAGGACACGACGAAAGAAGTACCTATAGAAAAATTCAAAATATTATTGTAAAAACGCCTGATGGAATTTCTGTTCCGCTTGCAAATGTGACAGAAGTTGTTCCAAGCAATGGGGCTATGGTTATTACCCGAAGTGAAAATTCAAGAGTTGCTGTGGTGAGATTTAATATAAGAGGACGTGATTTGGGATCTTCTGTTGAAGAGGCACGAAAATTATTGAACAACAAATTAAATTTGCCTGAAAATTACAAAATCAGATGGGCAGGGCAATCAGAGAGCCAAAAAACAGCAAACACCAGACTTGCATTAATTCTGCCGATTACATTGTTGTTTGTTGCGGGAATTTTGTATATAGAATACAGAAATTGGAGATATGTGCTCGTTGCGATGTCTTCTATTGTAGTAACATTGATTGGATGTATATTTGCACTATTTATAACCAGAACGTATTTCTCAATTTCAGCAGGAGTTGGATTTATTGCAGCTATTGGGGTTTGTATTCAAAACGGAGTAATTCTTTTGTCAGCCTTGATTCGTCATTCAAAAATTGAAAAAGAAGGTCAAGAAGGTCTTATAATAGGTGCTGTCGAAAAATTACGACCTGTTTTAACTGCTTCTAGTGTGGCAATATTGGGGCTTTTCCCGGCGGCTTTGTCAAACGGAATTGGAGCACAAAGTCAAAAACCTTTCGCTATAGCAATTATCGGAGGACTTTTTGTCGGAACAATGTTTACAATATTCTTAATTCCGCTTTTATTTAAAATAATATACTATGATAAATTAAAAAAAACAGGAGTAAATAAATGAAAAAATTATTAAATATTCTGCTTGTCATTTTTGTGGCGGTGAGTTTCTCTGGGTGTGTATTTCACCATAAAAACAAAAGTGAAAATTCAGGACCGAAGCATATAACTTTGGATGATGTTCAAGAGAAGAATGCTAAAATTCAAACCGAACCTTTAGAAAATAGGATTATTCAATTAAGCATCACCATACCTGCTCAGTTTAAGGCAATGAACCAATTTTTGGACAGAATTTATGCTCCTATCAATGGTAAAGTAACAAAAGTGTTTGTTGAACCGGGTAAGATTGTTAAAATTGGCCAAGCATTAATTGAAATAAAATCTGATGATATCGGACAAATTCAGTTAGAATTTTTAGATAAATATATAGATATTGATTCACAAGTGAAACAAATGACTGCTATGTATAATCTTTCTACTCTAGCTTACAAAAGGGAAAATACCCTTTTCAAGGAGGGAATTTCTTCCCGTGCGGAATACGAGGTTGCTCGAGCTCAAATGCAGAAAGATAAAGCAAATTTAGATTCATTGAAAATTCAAAAAAACACAACAGTTAAGGTTTATGCCCAAAGAGTGGCACTTTATGGCGGCAATGAAAGTACAATAACAAGAGCGATTACAACAAAAAGAATTTATCCTTTTGTTACTCTAAGGGCAAGCAAAAATGGAGTTGTTTTGGATAGAAAAGTGAATCCGGGCGAGATTATTGATCAGAATAAAGAGTTATTTAATATTGCGGATTTATCAACAATTTGGCTGGTCGGATATGCGTTTGAAAAAGATGCACAACTTTTGAAGGTTGGTCAAGACGTAACTGGAGTGCTTGAAGAATCTAAATGGGATGTTGTCAAAGGGAAATTGTCCTATGTGGCTTCAATTCTCGATACAGAAAGCAAGACGCTTGAAGTAAGAGCGGACATAGATAATAAAGATTTTACAATAAAACCTAATATGTATGCAGAAATGATTGTTTCCACCGGACAAAAAACTGCTTTAGCGGTTCCAAACACTGCCTTGCAAAAATACGGTGATTACACATTTGCTTATGTAAAAGTTGCACCGAATACTTATGAAGAAAGAAAAGTTGAAGTCGGACAGAATAACGAGAAATATACTGAAGTAAAATCCGGATTAAAAGAAGGTGAAATCATTGTTTCCAATGGCGGTTTCTCACTCCTTGGAGAAAGCATTAAAAAAAGAGAAGAATAATCCATATAAAAGACAAAGAGGATGCAGAAAAATTCGAAAAATGACAATTTTTCGTAATTTTTCAAGTCCGACCTGAGAAGTGCTAAATCCATACCGACTACGGGATAGCCGGCGGTATGGATGAAAGCCTGACAAGAGAGATTGCGAGAAAAATTTTAATTTTTCCGCAATTTCAAAATGTTTTATTAACGAGTTGACTAATATGTTTTATTATAGTTTTAGATATAATAAACAGGAAAAGATGTTACAATTTGATAAAAAACATGAGGATTATTATGACAAATACGATAGAATTGAATGATGTGAATTTTGAAAAAGAAGTGAAAAAGTCTTCTGTTCCAGTTTTGGTTGATTTTTTTGCCACATGGTGCGGCCCTTGTATGAAACAGTTGCCTGTTGTAGATGATTTAGCAGAAGAATTTCAAGGCAAGGCAAGGATTGGTAAAATTAATGTCGATCAAAATAGAAAAACGGCAGCTGAGTATACAATAAACAGTATTCCTGCGTTATTAGTATTTAA
>Ga0302271_10001204_pt1 | contig 25221 bp, 14 predicted proteins | sample III_Bog_N1_1_FD_198767 | JGI IMG/M metagenome (GOLD analysis project Ga0302271, IMG submission 198767) | Peat permafrost microbial communities from Stordalen Mire near Abisko, Sweden - III_Bog_N1_1 | ecosystem: Environmental > Terrestrial > Soil > Wetlands > Peat | place: Sweden: Abisko... | reverse complement strand
ATTGACAAATCATTTTTAGGATAACTCATAACTTCCTTTCTCAAACTATGATCTCTGAATTTCATTATCTGGGAAAATTTGAAAGACATGGTTTGCTCTTTCTTCAAAGAAGAGAAGGACACCTGGTGCATTAAGAAGAGTAGTTATAATTTTCTGTTAAATCATCTTCAACTCATGAACAATTCTTGTAAATTCCACTCTAAAGGACAAAACTGCAATTGTAAAAAATAGTTTGGATTGATGTTAATAAATATATTACTTAATTTTTTAAAATGATTTATTTTTTACCGTTACTGAATTTTGAATTGCTTATTGATAAAGAAGTTCAATCAAAATGACCTCTTAGCTAGTTTTGGTTCTTATTCCTTAATTTCTCATATATACGTATCAACACTTTATTGATAGCATTGGGTTATATTCATTTTAATTTCAAAAAGTGGAAAAAGATATTCAAGCTTATCAAAGAAACCAAAAATATTTATTTTCTGAGAGCTTAGAACATCGAGCGATAGCTCAGATGAAGTTATTAATTATGTAAATAATACTAGTTTAAAATATTTTTTATTGAATTATTTTAAATTTAATTATTTAATATTTTTGCGCTTTTCCAAGTTTATTTTATCTATTTCACAATCTGCTGGTGAGGGAGGCGATGGAGGTACATAATTAATAATTACCTTTCCGCACTTCCCACTTGGAAGATTTAATAGAACTACTGCGCGAATTAGTTCATATAGGCTTATGGAAAATAAGCAGAAATAATCTTTGTTAGTAGATGTTGACTTAGAGTAGCTGATGAATTAGTACTCCCTAGAATAGCTACAACTCAAGGATCTACCCTACAAATAGACCTCCAGGCTATTCAGGTTGCTCTAAGGAATAATAATAACAGATGATAACTGGAATTTATTGAAGCTAAAACAAATAAAATCAGTCATGTTTACGGCGACTCTGATAAACTAACCAGATAAAACAGATTCTCATTCTCATTTTACACAATTTCCTCATTCTCATTAACGATCTTCGTAGCCCCTCCTTCCTTTTGACAAATCACTTCTTCATATTCTCATGGTCGCTGTGAAATCTTTTCCAAATCTATTTTTGAAATCTCACTTCTTCCATTTGCTCCATTTGAAAACTGGCGAGGAAATGATAATCGATGCCAGTGAAGTTAGTGTCCCATTGAGTTAATAAATCACACAGGCATTCAGTCAAAAGGAAGTTAAGCTTGTAGAAGAGTTCTTAGATGCGTTGTCTGCTATGATAGATTCTAAGAACGGCAATTCGATATTGATCCCTTCTGATCTCTTCAGCGAGTTAGTACTAACTGAGGATATGAAAATTAAATTAGATTGGCACTTTTTTCTGAAATCACGCCCTCAATACTAGGAATCAGACATAAGTTCAGCGCACAAAAAGATATCCGATACCAGAAAAATATTTAAATAAAAAACATCTCAAAATGACTGCAGTGCTTTCCTCAAAAGATATTATAATGATAATATTCCTTTGGAGAGTTACGCACAATAATTATTATATTAAACCTGGCTAATTCAATAATCTTAGAATTATTAATACGAAGATGCTCCAAAGCATATTCTTAGCACTGCGCTTAAGGAATATCTTCTTCCGTTAGTCTCGAAGTAGCTTGAACTTTAAGAAAAGATAATGCGTTCGAATGAGCCTGAAGAACTCATCAGAAGATATTTGTTCAGAGAATAATTCTGCGAACATTTCATTAAGAATCTCTCAATGGTAGCTGTGAATATCAAATCAGAGTTCAAGCCATAAAGTGTCTAAACGATTGGAGACTTCAACAAATCTTAATCTGAAGTGGATAGTAAAAGAAACACATAGAATTTTCGAGACAGATTCCCAAGCTAGCAGATGAATTTTTTTGTACAGGAAAATAGAGAAACCTACTAAATTTACTAAAAATTAATCAAAGTATGCAAACAATCGTATTATAAACTAATATTAAAAAAGGCTGAACAGCTGTTCATTTAATCCCCCTTCTACCCTCAATTCTTCTAGGAAGTGCGTAATGCTATCGAGAATAGATCTAACACTATTAAAGCTGAGAAACTCAGATAACTTAACCTTCTTTATCTTCAACAGCATAACTAATTTTTTCCGTATTATCCGCAAGCAGCCGAAGAAATACAGCAATAATATCAAAATCTCATTTAATCGTAGTTCAACGGCTCCACAGGGAACATACATGAAGTGGAGATAAGCCTTACTGAGAGTCTCCGATTGAGCAGGCTTTAGAAACCAGTGAGATTCACGAGTTGCAGGAATCATCTGAGTTGTCTGGATTAATCAGCTGAGACAATAGGTATCTCTGAATGTCCTGAGTGTAAATCTCCCTTGAGTTCATTCTACAACGATGAATATTTAGAATTCCTTTGTGAGATATTCTAGGTGAATTCAATTGATGACGATAACAGCAGTGAAAATGCAGTGTAAGCTGTAAATATCAACACCCAAACAGGTGTATTCTTCCCTGTGCTGCGAGGCACCATCTTCGAAGACATGATGCCCACTATTATGGATGCTGAGTTCCTCTACAGCATTGCTAATAGAACTTACAAAAAATTAGACTCCGCGACAGATAATGATGAGAATGATATCGAGAATAGCCCTGACGACAATCACTAAAAAACCACTAATATTTCCGAAAATGCTGAGTAAGAATACATGGTCGAGGAGTATGAGCATGCTTATCAAATTAAAGAAAACCCCTCAGACGATGAGGAGAAAAACTTAACTCCAACTGTGCCGTTTAAAGATTTCTAGTAGCATCCCAAGAATATCAGTAACGACAGAGCGAACACAAATCGACAGATTCAATAGTACGATCCATTCGAAGTGAGCATTGGGAAAGAAGAACCAAGTCATGAGGTTTATGATGAATTTAGTGATTTCTACTATGATAACTATCCCGACTATGAAGACCACACGAATATGATTCCTTCATAGCCAAACACAGAAAGTTAATAGCCTGAAAAGGAACATAAAACCATCAATAAGCCCTATGATAAAGATGACTTTGACATCACCGAAACACTCAATTATTATGATAAAAGCGTTTCCAATATTCCTTCATCTTCGAAGCCTGCTAAAAACAACTAAATAGATCCATCGATTTCATCTTAAGCAATCTTCCATTCAATCTATTAGATTTGGAAGGCAAGAGGTATCAATGCAGAGGAACTTCGTTTTTCAAAGTATTTCAATAATGAGGAACTAATGAGTGAACCGAGTAGAAGTATTTACTGTAAGCACAGCGATTGCTTTGACTTAAGTGACTTAATCAGACACAATTCACTTGCAGCTTTCTCTGCCAACGCTATTAAATGTCCCGTATGCTCAATTAGCTTTTAGATCGAGCATATCGTGCATGATCGTTAGTATTCCAAATTAATCGCATAATACCAACCCCATCAAAAAAATAATCTCTAAAACCTCAATGCTAATATAGATCTCATCAATTAGGAGCTAACCTCCGATGAGAAAACTATTGCTATTTATCCGAAGCACAATAATAACTCCCATTTAAATCATTCGTTCTAAGAGTACTTAGAAGGCTACTAAGAAGAACAACAAAAGGATAGTAGCTTAAAAAAATGAGCACTCCCCACTCCTCTAGCAAAATAAAAACCAAACGAGACAACCTCTTACAAAAAAAAATTGTTAAACATATTTCAAAAAAGCTTAAAAGCAGAAGCAGCAGCATGAATGTAAAATACTCACAATACTTGTTATTTGTACTTTAAATTAAATCTCTAAAAATTGTTAAAACGAGTCCAGTTATTTTTGCATGAGATAATTTAATATGAAATCGAGATGTGCATGATGCGCATGTGTATTATGTAAACCTCAAAGGGGAGACGCAATGAAGCATGAAGCATGGAAAATTACAACTCTTTTATGATTTTTTTTTTCAAGTAGCAAAAAGATCTTTTTTGTAACTTTCATTTTCATCCAAATCTTTATCATTCTGATCTCTTTTGTATGCCTTCTTTAAAATCTCAGATCAAGTCTGATTTGGAGAGAATCCTGACATTTTCCTTGTTTGCAACGTCAATATAACCGCAGATATCATGCACGTATGCCTTAGCCATGTTTGCAACATCTTGCTAGATCAGAATGTAAGCTAGTTTGAGCAGAACAAAAACATTTTTTTATCATTTTTTTAAAAATAGATTGATTCCTATAATTTTACTGTTGGATTTGATGTTGTTTTCAACATAATCGACGATTTATCTTCCTCTGAAGGAACCACGAAGGAAATCCTTAGCCTAATACCAGTTAGTATCATCGATATCGATGTCACTCAATAGTAATGACATCTTGTCTTTCTTCTCTAAAGAATTATTGGAAAAAGAAGTCAAGAAAAAAAGGGATAATTTTGAGAATTATTTATTTATGTAAGTTTGGAAATTTAATCTGAGGATTTAGAATCATCAATTCAAAGGAAGATGCTGTATATGAGCTATTCTTATGCTACCTCTAATTGGGTAAGCTTTGAAGATTCTTTGATAGTAAGGCACTGGCCATGTGGAAGTGGACATGACTCTGTCAACCATTGGTCTTTCGACGAGTGAGCCCCACTGCAAAGTGAAGTTCTTTGTGCCTAAAAAAGAAAAGATAATATTATTGAAATACACCAAAATCAATAGCGAATATTTCATTTTTGTTGCAAGGTTTGAAATATCAAAAGCAAAGTTCTAATAAGTGTTAGTCCTTATTTGCTGAGCTTAGGCGCCATCACATTTTATTATTTTTATGATTTTTACACTTGGTAACAAGTCCTTATGAGAATTATGCGTTCTTGAAGCTGATCATTGCTGGAAATATATTTGTTTATCAAATTTTTCGATCTATCTTTCTTTTATTATTTGTCTTTTATTTTGTTAATTTAACTAAGTGTATTCCAGATTCTTCCAATTATGTTCCTGTAGCCAAACAACGAATTTAGATAAATTATTAAACAAAATACAAAAAAAAAAGAAAGATGGGAAGAATAATATTATCTGACTCAATAGCCATAAAAATTCAATTTTTATATGGTCATAAATTGCAGAAATTTTTTTCGTTTATTATTCTCTTGATTTGCTTAGAAAGCATACCAAAAAGAATGCTATTTCAAATTGTTGTTTTGAAAGCTAACCATTGATCAGCAATATTATAAGAAAGTAGAGATGGGAGTATTCCGTTTTGGAGGAGGAGAAACAATAATAATTTAACAAACTTATTTTTTTAATTATTTTTCACAGGAAAAACAACGGGAGGAAAGAAACAAAAGAATAATAATATTTCTTTTAATATTGCTTCTTGTTTCATTGTGTTCCTCTCTTCAACTTGCAAGTTCATTTGCTCTTCTTTTATCTGCATTAGACAGAAAAAACTACAAAAGAACTCTTTTCACATACCAGACAGGAAATCTAGTCAATACAATAAATACATTGAAAAATGAGCAGCACCTCCTTTCAAGATAGGTTCAAGGGAAAAACAGTGTTGATGACAAAAGAAGGTGTAGATGGAGTCATTAAAGATTCCGACAATCCTATTCCGAAAGCAGGAGGGGCTTAACCTTATAGAATGGATGATTTCACCTCCCATTTGAGATGTAAAACAAAAATAATTACATTGTGATTATGCTTCTTCCGTTCGCTGAATTTAAGTCTAACTCATCCCTTTTCCTTTAATATTTGTTTCTCCTTTGATTTGTAGAAATCAATTCAAAGAAAGAAGCGTAGACATTCGATAACGCTCGCCCTTTCTATCATAATCCTAGTGGAAATGAGAATGCAAACAACATGTATTCGGTGACTTACAGCAAACCGAATGGGAACTAAGGTGGATTTAGAACTGGCAATGGGTCGAATAAGAATTTAGATAGCATTGACCAGTAAATGGAACAAATAAAAGCTGCTTAATTAATGCAGTAATAGATTCAACTCTAAATGCAAATGAAATAGCAATAATAACAGTAACAGTAGATGAGTTAAAAAAAGCCACATCCTCCTGTTTCAGCTACAGAATTCAATAGACTTAATACTTTAGCTTAATCAGCTTAGTCGACTCCTTTTAAGCTTCAACCTTCATCCATCAATAATTCGAATAGCCCAGGTTATTAACAATCTTCATAGACAAATAAACAGTTCAATTACCATCTTGATTCCGCAGATCCTTTGAGATCACTCATCAGTAACACTGTACCAGTATCTCTCTACACGAACAACTAAAATAATGCTTATTAGTATAATGGATAAGCTTAAAACTACCCAGCTGTTTCTTCAAACTCAACAGCTACTTCAATTGCAGGTAAAATGAAGAACAGTAGTAATAATAATAACAACAAGACAAATCAAAACAAAACTAATAACAATATGAACACAAACCTTAACATAAACAATTATGAACAACCGTAACAGCAGTTTAATCCATACATGACACCGAATTCCTAAAATTCTTATTAAGCGATGTTCTTGCCTGAACAAAAGTTGTCTATTGAAGATGCTTATTAACTATAACAACTTGGTTAACAATATCAACCACAGCAAGTTAATGATACAAAAAATGGGCTCTATAAGCCATATACATTAAATGAGTATAAGAACCTTCAAAAAGGCTAGAATTATAAAGTTGGAGGGCTTGGACCAAATGTTGGAAATGAAGATTGGTCGCTCAAAAAAGAACAAGCAGAGAAACGCATTGAATTTGCAAAAAATATCCAGCAAATAAATTCTTAAGTTCTTCGCAGCTAACAAGAATAAGGCAAGATCGCTGTGGTTAAGGCTACGAAATAAATATCTGCAAGGGAAAAAGCTATCGAATTTGCTAAAAACATTCCAAAACCTCCGATTCTTAGTGAGTAAGACTCCCAACAATTGTAGTAATAGTAGTAACTCTAGCCTTAACATCGATCTGTTTCTCATGCGCCATTTACAAGATCGTCGAGAGAAATCGATTCGGAGGAATTCTTGAAAGCAAGCAATAAGGAATAACATCCTGACATAGAGGAGCTTGAGAAACATCATTTAGATTTCTTAAACTAAATTGAGAAGATTTCCAAATGAGAAAATAAGGTAGCTGTTGTATGAATATGACAAGTTAGGCTTTAATAATCCCTTTTAAGGAAATTATTTAGATATTGAAATAACAAAGACTGCAATGGCAATATATGTCTGCAATAGTGAGTTAGCTCAACAACAACAAAAAGATAAATAAATCGTTTATTTGTTGTTTTAATGGAGTCAGCTACAAATTGGCTACAATTGTTTAAAAATTAATATCTGTTAAATGTGTAGTTAGTAATAGAGAAGAATTATTTGATTGTTATTAGTTCTAATTTAACAATGAATGGACTGAAGAGTTGATTCTAAATAGAATAAACTCAGATAGAGCGAAATGTTCGACTGGACAGATTTTTTATTTTTTTTTTGAGGTAATGCAGGGATTCATGCTTTTCTCATCTAAATATTAGAGAAACAAAATCAATGAAAGAATAAAAATAATTTATTTGTTTGAACATAAACTTTTATTTGTAAACTTTCTAACTTACAGCTGAAGTTAATGATGCAAGCTTAGTATTACTCTGCTTAATTAGTTCAAGGTATCCACCGTCTATCAAATTATAATAAAGAAAATTTCCCTCAATCATTCGTTTATCTCCAGAATTATTTTTTCTTTCTTCTAAGTTATGGTCGTTGTTGATGTTGATATCTCCTTGATCGTTATGGTTAGTGAAATCAAAGCAAGATAATCTCTCTCGTTTTCTAATAGCTACTAGCTTCTTCATTATGCACGTTTCTATGGTTTCCTCTTTCTTGAGGAATCTTACTTTTTGTAATAAATATTTTGGCTGTAAATTTTCCTGAGGACAATTCGTGTAAGCAGGTATTTCCTGAGGTTACTCGGAAGGCTGGGTGAGCTAAACTGAAGAAGGAGAAGACTGAATTTTTGATTGGGAGAAACTTATCGAGGAATCTTGTTATTGTTATTGCTAGTGCTATTTGAGAGGAACATAGATGAACTCAGCTTCTGTGGGTTATTTGATTATATTTTAAGGCACCCACTTAAATTGGCTGCTGTTTATTTTCTTAGATTCTGTTCTTCTCAAAGTTATTCCAGTTTTTCTTACAGTATTTGAAGATTCCTTGCTGATTTAGCTATTATTAGAAGTTTATTCAGAAGACAGTGATAAAATTTTTTTACTTGATTTGACTTTTTCAATGCTTGAAACAAAATGATTTCTCTCTGATAAACATTCTGAATGGGAAGATTGGAGTTTTGGAATCTCTTGAGCTTATTGAAAAGAGGTTTAAGCTGTCTCGCTATTAATCTTTGTTTGATCAAGAAGAATTCCTGAAATTTCATTAGTCTTATTAACATTAAAAAACAAGTCTAGCTTTTATTAGTCGGAAGATACTCTCTAAGAAATCTAAGAAAAGTCTGAATTCCACTGATCAACAAGTGGAACGTTTCCTTATTCTTTCTTACTTTTTTGTCCCTTCATAGCTGCAGCTGTTTTGGTTTAGAGAAACAAAATAAGTTTGAATCAAGAATTATTTCATAGAACTTTTGTTCAAGTAAGTAATAATATTAAAATTAAAAAATATTGCTCCTGTTAATCATTCTTGAAATAATACATAAAAATGCTTCTAAAATGCGGTATTCTTTCTCTTTCTCTCTCATTTGTCTCACTTGGAGTGAAAATCAAAACCATTTGAAATTAATAATAAGTAAATTCAAATTATCCTAGCTTGTTTCATTTTGAGATTACTGGGTGTCTTATTTTTCAAAAAAAAAAGATGACAGAAATATTTTCGCCGTATCAAGATCTTTTTACAAAGATATCAAAGCTGATGGTAGCAGATAATTTTTGAATTTAGTTATTGAAAAAAGCCTTCATTTTTTGTTTTGTGCAAATGTCTTGATGTGTACCTCTTCAGAAGCAAACTCTGGAGGTAGACCGATAGCAAAGAATATATTTTTTTATTACCGAAGCCTTTCCATTGTTTGGTGTATCAAAGGGGGATCTAAGGCTTCCAAGATCCGTTATAAAAATGGAAAGAAGGTAATCAAGGATTAATACTCTCTTGTGAATGATTGCTTGTAAATGCCATTTGAAATAATAGAACAGTAAGAAAGAGATCTCCTTCGGAAGTTAATTGTAATACTCTTTGATTCACCCTCCCATCAAATCAATCTTTATTAATCCTAGCTGGTGTCAATCTCTTAAAATACAAACTTTTTAACTAGTTGTTTTATCTGCATTGTTTTTTAAATGAGGGCTGGCTTTCCTTGCAATTTTTTGAGATACTTAAATTTTAAAACTTAAAGCAAGCAAAGGGCTCATTTTTTGAGTAAAAAATTAGCTTTTGTTTTCATTCTTTAAGGCAGACAAATAAAGCAGAGATTCTTAGCAGAGGCAAATATAATTTGGTTTCATAAAAATGGGTTAATTTGAATTTGTAAACATACTAGTTACCTTATTAGTTAAATTTAAACATAAATTTCCTTCTTGCTAAAGAACTAAAGCATACTATCGTTGGATAATACCGAAGTGATGGTGGCAATGAGATAAATTTTAGAAGCTTTGAATTGTCAAGGGAATATTTATTTGGTCTCGCAATTAATCTGAGCGACTCTTGACTTGGAATAATAGGAATAAATGACATAAGGAGAGCAACAACTAATGAATTCTGATGGCATCCCCATGCTCAAATGAGAGAATTATCATGGAAACTCAAAGGGGTCTAAATTTGAGTTTTCTGATTGGAGAAAGGAATGGTTAATTTTTTAAATTTACGAAGGAGAACGAAAGTAGATGAGAAATTTCTCTTGAAAGGATAACTGAGGTAATCTGATCTGAATTTACAGAGAGAGGGAATGTGTTTATTTACCTTTATTTACAATTCCTATGCAGTTTATTAATTCAAACTTTGGGGAAAGTCAGCTTGTTATTTTTGTCAATAATTATTTTTAAACATTGAAGAAAGATATTAATTTTACCCAAAAAAGATAATCAATCATATCTTATCACCCAAACACGTAGACATTTGAGTTTGTAGAATGTTCATAAGAAAATCAGTAAGTTTCGCTAGCCAAAAGCTCAAAAGCCTCTTTTTATAAAAGAATGTTAGATGCTATAAAACCTTCAGCACAAGTTAAAGTGATGAAGGTATCGTCAGAGAGAAAATGGAGTATGATGTAGTAATCGTTGGTGGAGGTCCAGCAGGTCTCTCAGCGGCTATTCGTCTTAAGTAGCTAGAACAAGAAATTGGTCATCCAATTAGTGTCTGCTTGATTGAAAAAGGATCTCAGATTGGTGCTCATATTCTCTCGGGAAACTGTTTCGAACCACATGCCTTGAATGAGCTTATTCCTGGATGGGAGACCATGAAAAACGTAAGCAAAAAAAATGAAAGATAGATTTTTAGAAAATACATAAATTTATATGGGAGAAAAAGCTTAAAGAATGAAGCTTCTTTGGAAGAAGACAACAAGGCTAAGGATTGAGCTAAACTGAAATGCAATTTTAGAATTAGGGCTAAAGGGTTTAATAATGAAAAAGAATAAAAACAACAAAAAAAATATCAAAACGACTTTTTTAGATATTTTCTCTACTAAATATTCAACCTTAAGAACAAGAAAACAAGAATTGTATATTTAACAGCCGAGATCAATATGGATTGTTAATGATATTTAACTTTTATTTTGTCAAAGCGACCTCCTATTAATACAAGAGTCAAGCATGATAAATTCTTACTCTTGTTGGACGAAAACAAAAGCATTGAGATTCCAAATATGCTTCTTCCCTCGACTATCCACAACGAAAAAAACTACATCATTTCTCTTGGCGAATTGTGTGCTTGGTTCGGAGAATACGCAACAGAGCTTGGAGTTGATATTTTCCCTGGAACAGCTGGTGCAAAGGTAACTTAAAGAAAAAATTAATATGGTATAAATTCTCTCTTTTTGTTGAAGAATAACACTTAAAAACAATCTATCTTTTTTAATAACCCTAATAGATTCTTTATCATGATAATGGAGCAGTTGCTGGAGTTTAAACTGGTGATATGGGTATTGGGAAGAATGGAAAGTAGAAAGATAATTTTACTCCAGGAATCGAACTCCTTGCAAAATAAACTATCTTCTCAGAAGGAGTCAGGGGATCTTTGAGTGAATAACTCATGACAAAATTCAATCTGCGAGAAAAAGCAGATCCTCAAATCTATGGTCTTGGAGTTAAGGAAGTCTGGGAAATACCTGCCAATAAATTCGAAAGTGGTCTTGTCCAACACACAGTTGGATGGCCACTCGATCACTCTACTTATGGTGGTTCTTTCCTGTACCACAAGGATCCAAATTAAGTTCACATCGGATATGTTGTTGGTCTTCAATACAAGAATCCATATATCAATCCTTATGAGGAATTCTAGGTATTATTTAATAAATAAGTTTTATTTCTTTAAAACAAAAATAATTGAAAGATTTATGATTTAAACAAAAATTTTTAGTTGATGGTCTCAAATCTTTTTGATTTCAATTAATTTATTCTTTTCTTTTGATGTGCATTTTATGTAGAAATTCAAGACACATAAGGTTATCCGCAGTATGCTTGAAGGTGGAACATGCGTTACTTATGGAGCTAGAGCAATTAATGCTGGTGGATATTTCTCAATCCCTAAGTTAAGTTTCCCTGGTGGTGTGTTGACTGGCTGTGGAGCAGGTCTGTTGAATGTTGCTAAAATCAAGGGAACACATAACGCTATGAAATCTGGTATGGTTGCTGCACAAACCATTTACAATAGTGTTAAAGAAGGAACTGCAGAAGGCTAGGAATTGACCTAATATTAGAAAGACATGGAGAATTCTTGGGTGTACAAAGAGCTGTATGATTTTAGAAACTCCAAAAATGCTTTCAAGTTTGGTCTCTATCCAGGGTTAGCTTTAAATGGTTTCTAGCTTCATATTACAAGAGTAAATTTAGAATTAATTGAAACAATTACACTCTAAATCATAAACAAAATGGCAGCAATATAATATGATGATTTTCATATTTTTAATTGAATCTAACATGTTGACTAATCCTCTTTTTTTTAATGTTTTATCATCTCAAGGGTAAAGAACCATGGAACCTAAGAACAAATGTGAAAGATAGTGCTCAACTTCTGCCAAAGGAGAATTTCAAGCCAAAAGAATATGTCAAGAAGGATGGAGTTTTAACATTCGATATTCTTGAAAATCTTTCCAGAAGGTAACAAAAACAAATAACTTAATGTTAAATGGTCATTTTTAAAACTAAACTTTATTTAATAAACCTTATTGCATCCCTTGCTTTTAAAGTGGAACTTTCCATGATGACGATCAGCCGAGTCATCTCAAAATCAAAGAAGGATAATAAGGCACACCTTCAGTGTCCCTCGAAAAGTTCGATGGACCTGAATAGAGGTTCTGTCCAGCAAAAGTCTATGAATTTGTGGACGATGGAAAAGGACAAAAGAAGCTTCAAATCAATGCTCAAAATTGTCTTCATTGCAAGACATGTTCAATCAAAGTAACTTATAAATTATAGAAAATATTTTAAAATATTGGAAAATATGAAAATGACTGCTAATAAACAAAAAAATAATTTCTCTTAAACAACTTCAAAAAAAGCTTCTTTCACATAAATTTGAACATTTTAAACATTTCTAAATTTATTATTTAAAGATGGTAAACGAGTATATCGATTGGACAGTTCCTGAAGGCAGTGGTGGTCCAAATTAGTAAGTTATTTTTGAACTTTATTCTTTTGTTATTATTTCATGAAAATAAAAATAATTTTTTAACTCAGCAATCACATGTGAAGAGATGAGAACATAGAAAAGAAGGAAGGCAACAACATTATGAAAATGGCATTCGGAAGTTCACCTTTAATTTCATATTTTGAATTTAAAATGACTCAAAATTTTTCTATTTTTAGTATTTCATGTGTTAATTTCAGAATACTTTCTCTCAACTTCATTGTTCTAGTTATTCTAATTTTCGAGATAACTAAACACTTCTTAATGAACTATCTCCTAGATCAAATTGCAGAGAATAGTATCTAGAACAGAATAAACCTCAAGACTAACCACTTTTAATCTATTATTAGATTCTATCTTTAGGACAAGTTTGATATAATTGAAAAATAGCATATTCACTTTCATTCCCCCATATGGGTCTTATTCAAAATAAAGAACCCTTAAAAGGGAGAAACGGGAGGGGAAGGCTTCAATTATTAAAAATAATAAAAACAAGACTTATTCTAAATAAAAACAAACTCAAAAAATCCCAAAAACTACAAAACAAATAAAATCACATGCCTTACCATTTAAATTGGATTTTTATCTCAATTATTCTTTTGGGAGCTTGTTGCTGCTGTGTGGTGAAAAACATTAGATTCACACCAATGATATGCAGCTTTGCATATCGAGATATCTACGGTAAAATCAAAATCGGTCCTGACATTAATCTTGAAGATGAAAACTCCATCACTGAACTTAAAGAACTCTTCTACATGGAAGATGATAAAATCAACGAAATGAAAGAAGGACGATTGAGAATGTCTCTGTAACAGATGATCTCGTATTTCGAAGAAGGTTGCAAAAAAGCTAAGGGGAGATATTTGCAAGAAGAGGTAATTTCGTTGAAGAGTGGAGACTCAAGTTCTTTGGATTCTAATTTCTCTGATCAAAAGACATAATTTGTTTAACCTACTCGTTTCCTTCAAGAAACTGAAGAAGCTTTCTAAAAAATATCCTAGTTGAAATCTTGGTTGTACTGCTTTGTGATTGAGTGCAGTCAAGGCATCGAGACATTGACTTCTATTTCGTTTAACGAGCTTCGATTCCATTTCATTGAGTGCCTTAAAATCCATGTAAATTATGAATAATAAGCTCTGTGTCTTCGCGGGAAGTACGAATAAAAGTACCCATGCATTTTTCACTCTTGTCGTCCGTTCTATCAAATCAATAAATGCAAAACTAAAGAGCTTTTTGAGAGTTTCTCCCTTCACGCTGGTTGCTACGACAACTTCTTTGAACTAAATCAAATCAATATGAGCATTTGCAGGTCAGGGATAGCTAGTCTTGACACTATTTGCTTCACTAACGTTGTCAAGGAATATCTCTCGAAACTTCACGAGGATTGCAAGGAAGAGCAATTATCGGAGTATTTCATGTGCTTGATTGGGGAGGCAGAATAGAAACTCTACAATGATCCGAATGCGGATGCTCTCATGACAAACATGTACAATAATATCAATATCTGCAATAGATTAACAATTTGGCCAGAGAAAAAATAATGATTGAAATACATATATGTGTTGTGAATTATTACATAAAAATTAGTTGGATGTTTAGATATCTAGTGAAACTATAAAATTTAACTTCCTTCATGAAATCAACAATGCAAAAGGAAAAAGTAGGGAAAAGGGAAAAATACAAACACTGAAAATCACTTGTTAATTTCCTTTTTTTTAAATAAAAAAGATAAAGCATAAGATTTAATCATAAATAGTTTATTTATCTATTAAACTACTTAATATTAGAATTTAATTCAGACACATCAATATTTAATAATCTTATTCTTCTGTCAAAAGCAGGGATAGACAAACACTTCTCTCAAAAACAAAAAGAAGTTTATCAACCCCTCAAGTGAAATGAAAAATAACTGTAAAAAACAGGAATACCAGCAACAAAGCATACTCTAAACTATCTCTCATATGTTCGTTTAAAAAAGACAAGGGAATAAAAGAGCTTTAGCATTCGTTCTATTAGGTTGATTTGGTTCTAGATTTTAAACACTAATCTTTAGATTCTAAATTTAGGAACATGCCAAAAAACTTATCAGTTCTTATGTTCTAATAATCAAAAAAATTAAGGAGTTGGGATGTTCTAACTCTAAGCTAAAAATAGCAACTCATATCAGCCCCAATCCCCCCTCCTGCTTTAATCAAAATATAAATAGAACATTTTTAGAGTTCTACAGGAAGATCAAAGTTTATTAAGTCAAGCATCATTTTTCGAGAGACATAAATTTAATGACTTCAAAACTATCATGGTAAATCAACCGAACACACCATCCAGAGAACAGCTTGAAATAATCTGACTCTTTCCTGCACTTAATAAATATTAAAACACATAATAAAACAACAGAATCTAAATCCAAAAATCAAATGAAATTTTCATAAAGAAAATCCAAACTCCTCTGGATTTTTTTCTTAATATCTTCATTACTCCTTCAAGCTTCTAATGCCTGCTAAATCGAGACAATGATCCTAGAAGATTCCCTAATCTGCTAGAAATCTTTCAAAAACTTAAACGGAGACGTTCTTATCGGTCCATAGTACAATATTTCTGATCCTGAAGCTATCTAGACTCTCGCTGACCTCTTTTTCTTATCAGATGAAAGACTGAATTCTTTAATTGACGGAACTAATTCCTTAAATGAACATCAAATTTTCACAATCATAGAATAACGATGTTCTGATGGTGATCTCTTGGAATAACTATCAGAAGAAAAAGAAGATTTTAGAATACAATTTCCTACAACGACTCCTTACAATTATCTTCTCAAGAAATTAGAGTGCTTCAAGACTCATTGCAATCAAGGGGAAGAAATTTTACTCAGTTTCTCCTTTAAAGAGCTCCGGTTTGATTTCTTTAAATGTCTTCGTCTTGAATAGACTCCGGAATCAGCACTTTCTTGCATTTACTAAAAACTGAAGGCCAAGTACCCGTGTATCTTTAACTCTTGCAGACCGTTTGATCATGTCAAAAAATGTCTCTCAAAGAATTTTTTTGTCCAAACCAAAGAGAACAAAAGTTGCATTTGGAAATTCTTTGAAAAGCATTCATTTAACGTTAACTAATGCAGAAGCGCAGTTGAAGTTGACAGAATAGATTGCTTCTTAACAACAATCAGACAATATTTATCTGATCTTAATACCACCTGTCCAAAGGAATTGATATCAGAGATCTTTGAATGTGTGATAGGCAAAGATTAGGATGATTAATAGGACCAAGAAATGAGTCCAATTAGGATACAAATGAACTAAAGTGAAAAAAAATGTTTAGAACATTAGATAATTGATAAATAATGAACTCAAATTTATTGTATAAAAGTTTGAATTTCTTTATGAATGTATTACTCGAAAGATATTTAGAATATTAGAGTATTTTCCTGAAAGAAAAGTAGCAAAGGAGGGATGGGAGGTGAAGGGAGGGTGAGGTGATATAGAGAGAGTGGGGACGAGGGTATTTTTCAAGACAAGAAGGAATCTTTAATATCTGGAACAGTTAAAATCAGATTGCCTTTGAGAATTTAGCTGTAAATATCTGTGTCTGTAAAACAAAGTTATTATTAATTTAGAGTCTAGTAATTATTAGAACAATCCTTAACTGTCCTCTAAGAAGAGAGTGTTTCTTCAAAGCATAATTAATGTAATTCACAACACGACTAACACAAGAATGCTCCTTAGGCAGCATATTAATCTCTTGGGTGTTGTTCAGCTCTTGATTTTAAATATTCTGAATATTTCAATTCTCTGATAATAAAATAAATTAAAATACAGTTAACTATCCAAGAATTTCTTCCTCATAATTACCATCCATCACCTTAATATGAATAACTCTTATTGCAGCACAGTTCTCTTCTCCTTGTTGGTCTTCCTTCTTCTCAGTCCGATTTCTTGTTCTAATAATAGAATTTGTGATTTTTCATAAATAATTTCCTAACTTCCTTTGATTTGCAGTTGCGCATATCGAGATATTAATAATGAAGTCAATATCGGTCCTTCTCTCAATATTGACAGTGTTAGCCAACTGAATCAACTCTCTAACTTGTTTTAGATGAATTAGCTAACATTGAAAAACATGTTTGAAGGGAAAAAAAGACTAACTATGTCATAAATAGTAGCTATCTTAGAATGGCAGTGCTTTCAAAATAGAATGCCATTCAGAGTACTGGATGATTTAGGTGAATTTAGAAGGATCGGGGAATGCTTTCTTAAAACTGCTTTGATTTCTGTGAGGATCGTGTTTGAGCTGTATTTATAGACTATTACAGCTTTCGAGGTTATTTCCTGTTTAAATCCTAATAATACGATCAAAGAATAACTGGAATCGCTAAAAAATGCATTCCCTGAGTTTGTAGACGAGATATAACTTTGTGATCCACTCCCACTTATTGTGAATTGCTACTCCTACAAAATTTGGAGTAATATCAAGAGCAACATTTAATGCATTTCAACCTTTGCGAAAGAAGAGAAACCCAATTTATTTGAATGCAATTACACTGCAGTAGAACTTTCACTTCAATGCTACAAGGAAGAAGTGAGAAAATGGCTGGAAAAATTATTCAAATAATGTGGAACTAATTTTTGCTTGGAGTATTTTGAATGTCTTTTCGGAGAAGGTTATGATTCTGGGGAGTCCACATTCATGGCTACTTTAATCGATAAAATGAAAGAAAGTTAAGAGCAATGTGTTGCATAAAGAGTCCATGAAGATTGCAAAAATACTTATTTGAAATCAATCACATGAGAGAGAAAAGCAAAGGTGAAAAACCCAAGAAAAAATATTTGTTTCATATTTTTGAAGGATCATAAAAAAACTTTTTTAAAGAGAAAAGAGTTGTTTTTGCTCATATTTTAAATAATTTTAATATAAAGAATAAGTTATTTGAAATCCTGTAATTTTTACCAAACTTATAAAATGGAAAGAATAATATTTCTTATCAAATTACTTTTGGAGGATCACTTAGATATTGGTCCGTGGAGGTGGAGAATGGTTAAATCCTAAATGTTTTATTGTCTGAAGTGGGCAAATTAATTTATTTTAGCGAAATTTCATAGATTAATAATAAATATATTAGATAGGTGAACATGAGTTGCTGCACTCAATAACGATGTCTGATCAACAAGGAGGTGAAAGTCCTTGAACTTCCAATCTCCTTTCATAAGAAAACAAGAGCAGCTTTTGTTGCAGCAATGCAAAAAGCAGGAGTTGTCAAAGGAAAATCTATTGCGCTCTTCAAGGGAGACACAACAAAACCTATTTAAGATCAAGGTAGATATTTAACTTCGAATGGCTGACAGATTGTATGATGACAGGAGGATAAACATGTATTCCTTTTGAATATTTAGATATTGATGAAAACTTTTAGCAAGAATCGAACATCTTTTATCTGTCTGGGATCACTGAGCCTGACTGCCATTTAGTCATCGAGTTTGATACAGGAAAAACTACTATCATCTGTCCTAGAATCCCTGAAGCGTATAAAATATGGATGACCGTCAAAGAAGCACCCTATTATAAGTAAAAATTAGAAGTTCCTTGGATTATTTCTGAAAAATTAAATTGAATTGTTGAATAAAGGGATCGTTATTAAGTCGATGAGGTGAAATATGACGACGAATTTGAGGAATATCTAAAGGAATTGAAACCTGAAGAGATTCATGTCTACTTTGGGGTTGACCCAGATAGTGGCTTGACATTAGCACAGCCTGATTAGTCATTCCTGAGCAACTACAATACCGTTTAAAACAAAATGTATCATATTCTGAACGAAACAAGATTGCTAAAGCATCCTGAAGAAATCGAATAAATGAAATTCATCGGAGATGTCTCCTCCGAAGCTCATGTGCTAGTTATGGCAAACACCAAACCTGGCATCATGGAGTATCAAATGGAAGCACTTTTCAAGGTATGAGTTGGATTAGCTGATTTAGTGGTGAATGTTTGTTTATTGTTTGATTTTTGCAGTTCCATGTTCAAGAAAGAACAGGATCCAAAGAAAAGTCCTATGATTGCATTTGCGCTTCAGGAAATGAAGGACCTTCAATTCTCCATTATCATGATAATCAGAGAGTAGTCTCAGAATCGTGTCTTATACTTAATGACATGGGATCAAAAGTAAGTAGATATTTCAAAGAATTGTGATTTTAATGGAACCAAATGGATAATATTGCTGTTCGAAATAACAGTACAACGGATATTGCTCGGATATCACAGTAACATTCCCTTCCAATGGAAAGTTTAACGATAAGCAGAAGTAACACAAATAGTTTAATTGATGGCATTAAAGGAATAAAAACTAATCATTTTCTAAAGGATCGTTTACAACGCTGTGTATGATGCTTACTCTACTGTCCTCAAGACCATTAAAGAAGGAGTTCAATGGGAAGATATGCATCTCTTAGCTGAAGGACGTATTTTAGAACATCTCATTAAAGCCGGACTTGTAGTAGACCATCCAATTAACGATCTAGTTTCAAAAAGAGTAGGTGCTGTCTTTATGCCTCATGGTCTTGGCCATTTGATAGGTAAAACCTTTTGGTTTATTAATTCATTCTTGAAATATTTGTGATCCTAATCAAAAAGGCTTGAGGGTTCATGACGTTGGTGGATACGCTCCTGGTCATCCTGAGAAGCACAAAGAGCTAGCAGGGTTAAGAAGTTTGAGGACTAGAAGGTAACTGATTGCAGGTATGTGCATTTCTGTTGAGCCTGGATGCTATTTCAACAAAGTTGTTCTCAGCAACGCATTCAATAATCCTGAACTCAATAAATATCTCGTTAGAGAGAAAATCGAAGAGTTTATGGAAGTGGGTGGAGTTAGACTTGAAGACGATGTACTCATCACAAAAGAAGGGTATTTTAATCTAACAAATGTGCCACGTACAGTGGAAGAAGTCGAGAGAGCATGTGCGGGATTACCTTGGAAGGTCTGAAAACAACTTTTTTAGTGATTTAATGGCTGTTGATCGCCAAATGTTTTAGCACCAAATTATATAAAAAATAAACACTTTTGCTATTTTCAAATAGAATTAGTAATTGCCACTTATTATTGTGAATTTATTTGGATAATTAAGAGGAGGTCATAAATTCAAATTTTTTTTAAGGTTCCTAACTCTTCGCTTCTGCACTTTTCCTTGTTCTTATTTTTTAACTTAGTTCATTATTTTTTCCTCATTCTTTTTAGAGAAATTATCTTGAGTTTCTATCAAATATTTTGGTGACATCTAAAGACTTTAAATCAACAAAAATAAGGATATTTATTTATTTTATAAAGGAATAACTTCTATGGGAAATGACGAATGTTGGTTTGATTCAACGTGAGTGAAGTTTATCTTTCTATTCTTTTCAAGAAATAGATCTATTTCCTCTTGTAATCCCAAAGTTCCTTCTTATTCTAGTTAATTTGCAAAAAAAAATAAAGAACCAGAGTTAAGATTAGAAAACATTATTTCTGTAGGAACATGGGAAATAAGAACTGTTGCGGCCTTGGTGATAGCACTACTGCGCCTTCCAGTTCAGTGATGAGCAAATAGAATACGCAACTTTTACAGAAAAGCAAGCAGAATCCTAACTCAAATCTGATCAATGGTGCTCCAAATGAAAGTGTTAACGGCACACCAGCAAACAAAGCATCCATAATAAGTTCACTAAAATCTTCTGCGTCAGCGCATAAGAATCACGAGGAGAAGCATCCGTTCGATGATTACTAAAAATTAGCAAACCTAGGAAAAGGAGCATACGGTGAAGTCTCACTTGTGAAGAAGAAAAAAGATGGAAAGCTATTTGCAATGAAAGTAGTGAAAAAGGAAAAAGTTTCCAACAATCGTAAGATGGTGGAAGCAACATTGCTGGAGTAGAAAATCTTAAAAAAGAGTCGGCATCCATTTATTGTAAAGCTCGGATAGTCCTTTCAAACAGAAGGTAAGCTGTATATTATCATGGAATACATGGCGAATGGCGATCTCTTCTCAGTGCTGTAGAAAGTCAAAAGATTCGATGAAAACACGGCAAGGTTCGTCTTCGCAGAAGTAAGCAGAAAGAGATAATTTGTTTATGAATTATAAACAAAATGCAGTCATGGAAAGAGAAACGTGATCTAACAGCAAGGAGTTTTAGGAAAAGTTGAAAAATAATCTCAAATTTATCTGAGAATGCTAACGAAATTTTATAATTCTCCAATATTTGCTAGGAGAAAATTCAGCATATTTTAAGATCAATTTTGGAATAGATCTATTTTTGAAATACTACACTTTTTAATACACATTTTCTTGAATAAACACAAACAGGTGATTCTTGGACTTTAGTATTTGCACGAGGAACAAAACACAATGTACAGAGATTTAAAACCAGAAAATATCTTGATCGGTGAAGATTGTCATATAAAATTATCTGATTTCGGGTTAGCAAAATAATTTGTAAACAAAGAAGACAAAGAAAATGCTTTTCTTGGCACACCTCAGTATCTGGCCCCTGAGATAGTTCTACAACAACCATACGATAAAAACATTGATCTTTGGACACTTGGTATCTTGCTCTTTGAACTATTAGCTGGAAAACCACCTTTTGGTGCAGGTGGATAGAAAAATCTTATGAGAGAAATTGCACTTAATAAACCATAGTATCCTTCTTTTTTTTCTGCCTAAGCGGTTGATATCATCAAAAAGCTTCTGCATAGTGTCGGGAGCAAGAGACTTGGAAGTTAAAATTATGCTGAGTTAAAGGCACATCCATTTTTTGAAAAAATAGATTGGGAAAAAATATTCAAGAAATAATTAGAACCTCCACTGAAAGGGTATATCTCCAAGAAACCAGATAGGGCATTTAGAGAAAGAACTATTGTAGAGTCACCTAAAAATAACAAGAAACCTATGGCGGAATTTCCAGAATTCACATATAATCCGAATTCTCTTCTTTTAGCTGATGAGATTAGCAAATTTTGATGAAATTTTTGAAGTTGTTTTTAAAAAAATGAGTTCTAGCTAATTATAATCTTATTTAGATTAAATCATGTTCTCGTAATCTGCTATGCTGTTTTGGTGTTCCTCTAGGCTGAAGTGCTAACTATTTTTATTCTTATTTGTGTGTGTATGGGTGTGTGTTGGGTGAAAGTAGCCCATGTAAAAACCATTAATCTTGTATTAGTATGAACTTAAAAATAACTATTTTTAGAAATTTACACAATAGAACTAATCTTATTTTTAAACTATATTATTTTGAACTATTACCATAACATTTTTATGTAAAAAAGTGGGTATGTGATCATTCTGAATAAACGTATTTATTACATGTTAAGTAGAATTATTTTGTGAAAATCATAAGGGTAATTCAAAGCGAATAAGTAAAGATTTCACAATAATGTTATTGAAAGCTCATTAAACATAAAAACTATGGAATGAAAGAACTTGCTTTTAGAACAGTTGAAATTAATTAAATCAAGCACAAAGATGCTTTCGAAATAAGCACTGGCATCATGAAGGATATGGTGGTGAGCATGATGATGTATTTTCATTTGAAACGATTAGAGGAGGGAATGTATGAAGAGCTACTTGGAGATTTCAAGAGAACAATTTGTTGTATTCTAGTTCTTCACGGTTAAGGTTACTTTTGAACATAGTACTCTTGCTTCGGATGGTGCTTAAAGCTGGAGGAGTTATGGTGGGGATGATGGGCATGCTGTTTATGAGAGTTACTATTAGCATGATAAACGGTTGAGCTTTGATGGTTACTGAAACTGCTGTGTCGATTCTACACTTGATCGGAAGTTGATGTAGGAAGATTTCGTTGTTGATAAAACTACTATTATTGGAAAAATTGCGCTGAATATTATTGTTGCTCTTGTTGCTAAATTTGCTTTTGGGACTAGATCAAGTCACTGATCGAGAGAAATACAGGCTTGAATTTTTTCTCCTTTGATTTGAAAAAAAAAATGAAGGAGATTAAAATGAATAATAAACAAATGAAACTCCGTTTACACGCTGATTCATGACACTAGAGTTCTAGAAATGTTCTTCTAATTGCACTCGACCTTGGATGCGAGCGTATTTTAGGTTACAAATCTACAAATAAATAATAATGAGTTAGCATATTTTTCTCTGCTTTACAAAATGCTTAAGAAAAAATAAACTTAATTTACTTTATCGGAGTTGAATTTCTTCCATTTCTTGCCATTGAATTCAAGGAAGAAGTCTCTGATATGTGCAGGAGTGATGAAGTTGATGAACGCATATCCAACATTGCATTTGTTCTGTTGTTGGGAGAGAAAAAAATAAAATTTCCAAAAAAGTAAAAAGGGAGGGATATGATTTAATTTCTTTTATTTTTACTTAAAAATCAATGGGAAGATAGAAGAAATCGAAGTTATCAGAGTGATTTTTTTGTATTGTCTAGAGGACACAATTCAATGTGTATTTATTGGGAATGTTCTTGATGTAGACAGTTGTTCTTCCATCTTATTCTAATCGATCCAAGTCTATGTCGTACTTTACAGTTTCTTCTTTGATTTCTAGTTTTTTCTTCCCTTTTCCTAATACCTAACTGCTACTGCTGCTATTATTGCTACTCGAAGTAGTTGCTGTTAAATTCATACTACTGGAATTTAATAGTAAGCCTCCAGCTGCAGCCATTGCTTAGTATTACTGTAACTATTGCTGTTATTATGAAGACGACTACCCAAATTGAAGGCATGATAGTTATTTACTATGATGAGGTCGGTAATTATTTGCTAGCTATTGTTGCTAAAATGACTATGCCATATTATCAGATACGTCCAGTAAACTGGAAGCATTATTTGAATTTAAAAACTCCTCTGCAGAGACATTTCCAGGGGGAATATAAATTTATTATTTTTATTAAAATTACTATTTTTGCAGGGATTACTATTATTATTGTTGGATTTACTGCTGGAATTGTAATTGCTAAGAAGCATAGGAATCTGGGACATAATTTGAGAAGAAAGGAGCAGAATCTGGTTTGAAATAACCAAGTTCAAATCCTGCTGAAGGGTTTTATGAGGAAAAAGTGAGTTACTGATGCTGTTGTTGTTATTGCTATTATAGCTAAATAAACTTAACGATTTCTGCTTGTTTATCGGATGCTGAGAAAGAAGATCGAAAAGTGTTCACAAGATCAGAGTCAGCAGTGGAAGCCTAAGAATATCCACAGTTATTTGTTGGTTAAGCTAATTATTGTTGCTGCTGCTATTACTGCAATTAAAATTACTGCTACTGGAATTGCTAGGATTGCAAGGAATAACTTGAATTCGAATGAGAAGAAAACAAAGAACTTGGAGAGATCTGTAGATGCCCTCTTGGTCTCATAGGGTAGATCTGCTAAGGAGATTGGTTGGGATAAAACTACTAACTACTTTGGTTGACAGTTGGAGATGTTGTCTGCATCATCATTGGGGATATGTTCTGGTAAATAGCTTATTGTTGGGATTATGAAGGTGAAGGATTTAGAGACATTTAAAATGGCATCATTTAAGCGAGAGCAGGAGATGATCTCTCCATAGGAGGGAAGATCTATTATGGCAAGTTATTTGGTTGATTTTCAAACACAAATGAAGGTAATTAAGATGCCATTTATTGCTATTAAGACTGCATTTGTAAAGGATCAAAGAAAGAAGCGCCAAACGAATTATTGCCTCTCCCAAAGGCTTTCTTTGTCTGTAAGAAATCAGCTTATTGCTGCTAGGATAGGTAAGCTGGTGGAAGTTGTGAAATTAATTAATTTTCAGTTTATTATGAAAGCTGCTAGTGTTGGGGTTGGAGTTGGATCTAAAAGGCATCGAAATCTTAAGGAATTTACTGCTGCTATGGAGAAGATGAAGCTAAAAGTTAAAATGGCAATCCAGTTCCAACAGGAGTGGTTTAAATCACAGAAATCGGCTGAAAGATACAAGGTTTGGAAGGGTTTTATTTTGCAGATTATTGAAATAACTCTATTGGTTCTTCTTCTGAATCATCGCTATTCAGCATAGCAACCTATTTCTTGACCTATTAGTCAGCAAAGTCATCTTCTTCGCTTTGTTAGTCCCATCCTTCTTCTCTTGGAGATTAACCATCTGGCTCTCTTGGGGAATCTTTCCCCTCCTCTTCTTCTTAAGCTAAAATATAATAAATCAGCCTCAAAATAAACAATTTTAGCATATGTGTGCTTTACATGAAAAATCAGTAAAGACAGCATGTGCTGCTGAGAAATTAGATTGATGCTTCTCAGATGAAAGGCCTTATAAATCTTGAATGCCTTAACTCTTAGATTGTAATGATTTTGAAATAGTTTCTGCATTTTAAGATGATTTTTCGACTGGATTCATGGAAATTTCCGCAAGTTAGCCAGCTAAATCGTCTATGTCATTTCGGCTTAGAGTATTCCCTCTCCG
>Ga0302271_10001203_pt1 | contig 25235 bp, 22 predicted proteins | sample III_Bog_N1_1_FD_198767 | JGI IMG/M metagenome (GOLD analysis project Ga0302271, IMG submission 198767) | Peat permafrost microbial communities from Stordalen Mire near Abisko, Sweden - III_Bog_N1_1 | ecosystem: Environmental > Terrestrial > Soil > Wetlands > Peat | place: Sweden: Abisko... | reverse complement strand
CTTATATTCCTTCTTTCTCCTTTCTCACTCTTGCGACACTATTACCTATTTAAGATTCTCCTATCTTCCCCCGAAAAATAACTAAATATTCTCAATGTGCTTTCTCCCCAGTTATTCCATGGAACCCAGTGATGGATAATGACCTGCTTCTTATATTGCCATGCTAATTAAGGCTTAGATAGAATTAGGATTTGAGTATCCTTTTTTGTGGTTAGTTTATTAATTTCATTTATCTTATGTGTGATAACAAGTAATTGTTTTAAATTCAACTTTTTCAAAATACTCGGAGTCTACTCAACCTTCTTCTTTGAAAAGGCAATCAATTTCAATTCTTAAAATTGTTCTACTTAACGATACAAAAAACAGGATATACTTTAGAACAATGGCACTTGATTTATTGATGAAATTATTCTCATTTACACAATAGATAATAGAAATAAAAACATACACAAAAGACTAATTGCTCTTTGTTTTTTTTGTATGCTTTCTGAGTTTTTCATTTGCTGAAAGTGATACCAACTTGCTCGTAGTGTTCGTGCAACTTAGTCAGAGAATTAATATAAGCAGCTCTTCTCCAATTCACACCCATTTCCTCAGATGTCTTGATGGTTTCGTTAAGTGCAGTTTCAAATCCTTCTTCAATACCACTCCTCACCAAGTCCATCTGAGAATTTAAAAAAAGTTAAAAAATAGTTAAAAAATCATTAAATCCTCGTTAAAATATAATTTCAAGCTAACACAAAGTATTAAACAAAATATCTTTACCTCTGAAGCACCCTTAATGATTTCATGAAGAGGAACAGTGATGTTTTCATTTAATCTGAGACCAGTGGAGGTTTCAATATGCTAGAGGATGCTCAAATTGCTATGAAAAAAAAATTTTTAATTATCAACTTGTTACATTTTCCTTTCTTAAAATGCTCTTAAATTACCTCTTTTCTTCCCATTTACGTGTCATGGCACCGTGCTAAGTGTGCTGGATGTTCTTGATCCATTCAAAGTAAGAAGCTAAGAATCCACCTGAAGAAGTAATAACATCAGGAATAATCAAGACTCCCTTGCCTTCGAGGATTTTCTCGGCATTTGGGGTTGTTGGGAGGTTTGCACCTTCGAGAACGATCTTGCATTGGAATTTAGCTGCATTTTCGGAGTTGATGGATTGCGCAAAGAAGCATGGAAGGAAAATATCGCATGGCTTGTATGCAGTTTCCTCGTCAATAACCGCTTTAGTGTAGCCGTTTACACCGCCAGTCTTCTTCATGTAAGCATGGAGTTCTTCTGCATCGATGCCGTTAGGGTTGTAAATTTGTCCATCATGTTCGCAGACTCCTACAAGAACTGCTCCAGCTTGTTAAAGGAAGTGAGCTGCCCAATATCCGACATTTCCGAATCCCTTTTGAAATTCACAAATAGAAAAAGGAGGTTATGATTGAATTGATTATTTCTTCATTTTCTCTTATTACTTCGATGACAAAAGTTTTCCCGGTGAGTCCAGTTGTGAGATTATGCTTTTTAGTAATGCTCTCATTGGCTAAGACTTATTTGAGTGCACAATAAATACCATAACCATTTGATTCAATGCCTCCTTTCAAACCACCTTAGTTCTAAAAATGAATAATAGTTAGTTTCTAAAAATGAAATAAAACATTGTGTTTTACTAGTCCTTTTCCAGTCACAACAGCAATAGCATGGATATCATCTTGACCAAAGAAGCTGAAGGAAGAAGAAGAAGAAAATACATTAAAAAAACAAGAAATATTCATCTTGTAACTCCAAAATGCAAAATGGAATAACATTCAATCTGTTTTTTAAATTACTTTGTGAAGGTATCTTTCATCCAGTTCATTTCTCTTTCAGTTGATCCAAGATCAGTTCCCTATTTAGAAAATGAACCCATATTAGAACGTGAAAAAGTACAAATATGTTAAGAATTTAAGTTTATAATGAAGTAGTTTTGTTTACTGGAACATCGACAGCACTTCCAATGAGTCCTTTCTTCGCAGCCTCGAGTGTGAATTTTCTGAAAATAATCTCAAGCTCATTTGCAGTGTACTTCTTGGGGTTAATGCAGATTGCTCCTTTAGCTCCTCCGAAGGGAATATCTAAGACGCTTGAACGGATAGTGTTCAACACTGCAAATGCTTCCACATCCTTTTGAGCGATATTCTCATGGACAATGATACCACCTTTAGTAGGGAGGAAATGTGTCTTGTGTTGAATTCTAAACGCCTTGATAGTTTCGAAAGTGCCATTTTCTCTGTGGAGAGGGATATTGATTTGCACAATACCATCGCAGTTCTTGTAGAATGCCATTTTATCTTTAGGAATCTTTGTCAAGACAGCTGCTTCTTCCATGTATTCATTCACAATATCGGAGATGCTGCCATCAGTCTTGTATTTCGAAATTCTAGAGTTATCAGTCTCGGGGAATCTATATGACTATGCGAAGACGCTGCGACGAGTACTGCTTAATAATAATTTGGACAGCATTTAGTTAGTTAGTTGGCAGATGAGTGTTTTATTGCAAATTCTTTTTTGTTTTGTTTAATTTAATATTTTTTATACAATCTTAACAGCACCCTGACGCACTACTACACGGCCAGATTTAAATGAAGGCAATCATAACTTAGGCAACGCTGCTCGTTCTCTTTGCTTTAATTAGCTTAGCTTCGAAAGATGCCTTAACAAATGTCACCCACCAAACAATCAAAAGTGTACTTAATTCCTCCCCAAAGTGCGTAATATTTCTCTTTAGTTTCAAGACATATCTTGCAAGATTTACCTTCCCCACGTATCTTTGGATGTTAGTTTTCAATGGTATGGCATATTCACCTTGAGTTACCATCTTCTTATGTGATTTTTTCTCATTTGACATATTTACTTTTTTTAGCTCATCACTGCTAGTCTTGGATCTTTGGATTGAGAAGGATTTGCGGATAGTTTTGTGAGAAGTTCTAGAAAATAAGCATTAAAATGCATAACAAAAATGATAAGAGAGAATGAATCCTATGAAACTTTATCCCGTGTTTGCTTAATTTAGCCTTCTTTCAGAGAGAGTTCTCCCAAGCAATAAAATAAAAAAAAGGTTCGTTAATAATTTGTTTCTTAGAAAAATCTAAAAATTATGTCATAAAAAGTGAATTTGACTTAGAAAAAAGTAAAAAAGGGGGTTTTGGAGGGGTAGCAATTTAAATAAAATTAAAATAAGCTATTTCTAAATGCAATATGAATAACATCACAATATTTTTGATAGATATTGTTTTTATTATTGTGAGCAGATGCTAACAAAGTAAGAACTGTAGGGTGTCATTTTTACTGAGAAAAGAATATGCGTCTTAGAATAATTTACATTGCTTTCTTTACCTTAAAAATCAAAGAAAAAATCTAAATTTTTTTATTGTTTTGAGAATGCAGCTGTTTTAAATGTATTTTTTAACAGTTTAATTGTATTTTTCGTTATTTTGCCTGATCATATCTCAGAATAATAGAAAGTTCATTGATTAAGCAAAATGTCTCTCTCTCTCTCTCAAAATGAAGCTTAGATCTTAAATGCCTAGTTAAATATCTTTTGCTGAAAGATCCCCTTAGAATATTTCCAAAATAATACTATTATTTCTTATTAAGTTTTAAATTCTTTTGGATTTTGGCAAAATCAATATTATTATTATTATTATCTCAAATAATCAAAGTCATTTGCAATTTCGATCCATATTTATTAGCTCACAATCTTTAATTTTTCTTATTCCTCAACAAAATAAGCAAAACATTAACCACAAATCAATCTATCATTTTATGTCCCTGACAACAAATTCATCATACTCTCATTATTCTCGTTTTCTCATATCGCTGGGTTTCTATGAAGATATGGAAGGTTATTTGGATCAAGTTCATTTCTTCTGAGCGTATTCTCCTTAATTACAGAAATCACTGGTGCTTCAACAAATCCTAATCCAAAATATTTTTAGATTGTAAACAATTTACTTTGGATAAATGAACTGCTTGTGGAAAAGCAATAATTTTTGTGTGTGTAGAAATATATATATGGCTGATGTGGTTTCATACCTTTTGATACAGCATTTTATGCTTCCCTCTCTAAAATCTTGCGAATCGACTGATTGGAATGGACAGCACCAAGATGCTATTGAAATAAAAATGTTGTTGATAAAATAATCCCAATTAAAAAGTAATCAAATGTTGTAATTCTTTGTTATTCTTTTAGGTTACCTTATAATTCCTTAAAACCTCATCAGCAACATGTTTTGCTATCCTTTCTTCTATTGTAGCCTTATTATCTTATGCATTCTTGCTCTATTATTCAAAAAAGAAATCATGTTCAATCAAAAACAGTTATTAGTTTATGATGGTTTTTACAGTTGTTTCCCAATCAGCTTTTCCTTTCTTTTGGTCGTTCAGTTTTTCCTTCAAGCTCTCAATGGATTCTAATAGGTAAAACAAAGCATGTTAAGATATTATTGATTGTTTTATGAATAAATATTAATAAAAAGTTATTTTAAAAGAAGTTTGATTGTCTTTTAAGATTTGTTTGTTTTTACATAATGATCTTTCTGAAAGCACTGATCCCGCAGAATCAGCAGCTGACACAGCCGATCCAACATCAGATCTTGTGTCATCATCATTTTCATTAGCTCTTTGCTGCTATTTAGCTCTTTCTAGTTTTCTCTCTTTTGCCTCCGCTTTTTATGCTTTCTCAGAAATATCTTACACTCTTGATTTGATCGCCTTCACCATTGATTAAACTTCTAAATCATTGATGTATTGATCGTAATCTAACCCACTAGCAAAAGCAAGTAAATCCTCGCATTCCATTTCTTCTTCTTGTTCGACTTCCTTGAATATAAAGTAAAATAAATATTGTTTCAATAAAAATCAAAGAAAATGAACTTTTAACTAAAAAAAAAAATGAAAAGTTTCTTAAATTAAGTCGCACATAGTGTTTGTTTATCTTAATACCTTTTCTGTTTGAGCCCATTTCGGTTTTTATCCATCTTTTTTCTTAGATTACTATTGCTTTTTATCCTCACCATCCTTCTATTTTATTGATTATATTAACTCACTTTGATTTTCTTTTTCAAGATTTTCTTATTCTCTTTTATTCGACATTTCCCTATCAAGTTTCTTTTTTTAATCACTTTCAGCCTTGTAAGTAGTATCCTTGTTTGCTTCAGTATCATCATCATTTAGTAGAATCCTTGTTATACTATTGTTCACTTAATCAAATTCTTCCCTAACTTTTTTAGCTCGTACTCTATCTTTCGCTGCAATTTCCTTAACTTTTTCAAACTTCTCTTCTTATCTTACTAGATATTCCTCTTCCTCTTCTTTCTTTAAGTTCATTTTGAGCTTGTAGATATTCAGCCAATCCTTATGTCGTTGTAGTGCTACATTAATTTCTGAAAGCAGTTTATCAGTTAGTTTAATCTTTTATCACATAACGATTCAAAAGTAAAAGCATAATATATCAATGAGATTCTCTATTTACTCTTTCTAGGTTATCTGTTGATAAACAAGTCTTCTCCTTTCTTGGCTGGATTCAATCCAAGTTAAATATTCGCTTCAACTCGTGCACAGAATGGTCTAGTATCATGAAAATATTCATTTTTTAAAATTTGAATAAACTCACATACACAATCTTCTTGATACTTTTCAACAGGAGCTCTCGTCGGTTCGTTTGGTCTAGAGCACAGCATCACGCCCTTGTAATTATTCATACCTCCTGTAGGTCAATTTCATAGTCAAATAAACGCCTCTGAATCTTGTTTTTCTTATTAGCTAAAATGTTGTTACCTTATGCAGCATCACTCATGGATTTATCCGATGTCTTTGACCTATGTTTCTATCTCCCTCTGAAGAATTGTGTTATTTGATTTTAAGCAGGAGTTTCTTTTTGGGTAGAGTCTCAAAGAAAAAGAAGAAGAAGTCTTAATAAGTTGATTCTCCCAACGATCACAAGAATCAAAAAACAAAAAAATAAATCAATTTTCACATTTTTTCCCACAAGAACATAAAAGAATTAGCAAAATTAATCAATATTTTTACTATCCAATTGAAAAGATCAATACAAACACACAAAGGTTAACTTAATTTTTTTTAAAACAATTATTATTAACAGAATATGAAAATACTTAAAGGATAATACAAAAACAAATAATATTTCGCTGACACGGAAAGTGATGAAATTTTTTATCAAGAATCTTTGGTAGTTTTTATTTAATTTTTTATTTTTTTTCATCCAAATTTCTAATTCGTTTCAAAGAGTGTCTTATATACATACGCTTCAGCTAATATAACTTTAAGATCACTTTCATTCCATTCTGTCGTAGGTATCTTTTGCAAGAAAAAGATTATGTCCTCTTCATGTTTGAGCTTCTTGATTTTCAGCGACCATTTCAATAAAATCGCACAGTAAAGATATATGCACACACTCGATATTTACGAATCATCGCTCACATACGTATCAAACAATCTCAGTCCAAGTTTAGTCGAGAACTACCGCAATAATAAACAAATAAACCATTTGAATGCTTCTTCATAGAAAAAATTTAATTTAGATGTCAAGTGATCAAGCAGCTCACCATCTAATCGCTTCAGCACAATTTATACTTTGTCAAATTGCTTCTTCACTCCAGGGAAGTTTTTCGTGTAGTTATCTAATAATCCATCGAGAATCTTGCTTAAGCACCAGTATGAATCAGCTTCTACGTATTGTAAGCACTCTTCGCTGAGATTATTAAAGTTACTTGGGATTTCAAGGGTGGTGACATTTAAATCGCACACTTCACCTAGAAATACTATCAAAAATGTTGCCATAACGTCATTTATACCTTGAACATATCCACTAGCAGGATGACGAACATTCCAGATAAATAATACTCGAATAAGCATATCTTTAATGCGTTTTTCTCGAAATAACTTAGATTACGGAAGAGTGCGCTCTACATCAACGATTACTTAATCTAACCCACATTGTTCGTTTTTATCCCTCTCTTTATCACTTACATTATCTAAATATGTTGCTACCATGTCGCGGTAATCTTTTCTCTTCCTCTCTAGCACTGATTCCTGCGTTTCCTTATTCGTTGGTAAATATTTCAGCAGCACTCTCCATACTTTTCCCCTTACCTCTTCATTAAATCAAAAGAAAATTACTGATTAAAAATGAAATACTTTTGGTTTTTGCTGTTGTATATTGTAAAACAATTGGTGAATTTATATTACTGGAAGGTATTCCATCCCATGCTAGCTCTTTGAGTTTATCGTAGTTGATGATTCTCTGATCTAAGATTGTGTTGAATTTATCAATCCTGGCTGAACTGTTGCTTTCTTCAACACTTTTCTCTTCAACGGAGACATAATCTTCATTTTTGTTGTAGATTTATGTGAAATTCACTTTATTCACAATGTCTGAATTATGACTCTTTTTCTCTTCTCTAATGGTGATTTAACCATAAACACACACAAAAAAGTTATTATTTTTCGTTATTTTTGTAATGAATGTATTCTTTTTTGGTACTCAGCGTGTGTCTTATCATGCGAAGTAAATACTTTCTTAAATGGTTTCAGAAGGAACGACATTCACTTCAAAAAACTAGCTCTATTTACAAAAAAAAATTAAATTTTTTCCACCTGATTTTAATATATCAATTTATTGACTTAAACAATCTGAACATCGATGAATGTCTTTTTTCTTTGTTTTTATCAAAAGGTTGAAGAAAAACAAATATTACAAAAGTTAATTAAATAATTAAACAGGAATATTCTTCTTTCAAAGATAAGTTAGTGTCCCCCCCCCCCCCCTCCTTAAATATCCATCGATGCTGCTCAACTATTTTACCTTTTAAAAAATGAAAAACATGATTTGAAACAATAATTTGGTGATTTATAATTATCTTTAAGACTAATCTAAAATTGTTTAATCCCCCTCTTTTGGCTTTTCAATCTCTTGAATTCTACTTTGTATTACTAAGTTGAATAATTATTTTTTAATAAATATCTACAATTACTTTTATCTATATTTTTTCAATAATATTTGCTTTCTACAGAAAATAAACTGTAAGATCAGAGGGCTTTAGAACAATATTAACATTCTTTTGTTTATCCTAATATTTCTTATCTCCTAAGCTTCTTTCATTTGTTTTCCTTTTCCACAAATGTAATTCTTTGTTCAAATTCTTATCCAATCCCTTGTACCCTGAAAAGAAAACAACTTACTCCCAGAAATGCCCTTTTTATTCTTAATCATGGTGCCCCCTCCTCCTCCCAATCCTCTCCGCCTATCCCCCTTTTTTATATTATTTTTCAAGAAGAACTTAACCTGAAAATTATTCAATTGTTTAATGTTATGACCGTCGCATATTCTTATGAAATTAAAATCTAATTAAACTCAGCTAAAGTGCCATACATAAGAATAGCTAATCTTTCTATTTCTTGCTGCCGTATCTTTAAATTTCAAAAATAATCTTTTATACATTTTTGCTACACAAAAAACCATTTCCCCTTTCTTTCTCTTGCTGTTTTGTGAGTTTGCCTCACACAAGACATATTTAAAAAAAAAAAGAGTTCAATGGATTATTTAAGAATAATCAGTGGGTAGAATAAGATAACTAAATTAAGATATCCTTTGCTTCTTTCCATGCAATTTTTCTGGAAGAATTTTTCAAAAAAAATAAAAAAAATAAAATAATATCCTTGGGGGTAGACTATAAAATCCACTCAAAAGCTACCAATTAGCAAAAAATAAAGAATCTTTGCATTTTCTTCTGATGCATATTTCATGTTTTAGAAGTTTCTAGCTGTCATTTCATTCGAAGGAGTAACATTATCTGATCCTTTGACCTTCGAATAGTTTAGCTTTACTTTTGTCAAGTTGCTTAATGTAAGGGGGTCCATTTTTGACTTCCAATTAAACATTACTTTTTTCTCATGCAAGGGACAGTTTCTAAATTCCTTCTGATTAATTTTATACTTTGTGATTGGTTAAATGCTTGAGGTTAAGCATGCAGATTAACAAAGACACACTGTTCTACTGATTTCTGACTAGAACTAATGCAACAAGCACGTAGATATTATTAATCAAGTTTTTGATATATGAAAAATTACCCACAGCAATATTTTAACTATTTCGTCATAGTTATCAAAGCTCCAAACACTTATGAAGGTTCTCAAAATCAATCCAGCAACGTTTATTAAAATTATAATATATTCCTTAAATAAATCATTTGCTTGGGCTGAAAAAACAATAAAATAAGAATAAACAAAGCTCCAATTGGTTTCTTAGAAAAATGGATTCACAGAAGATGGATGAATAAATAATAAGCATTTCAAAGGATAACATTGCTAAAGGAGTTCAGAGTTCATCATAGGATTGTAAGGATTTTCATAGATAAAATGAAAAAAATTTCAAGTTTTTGACAAATACAAAATGAAGATTGGTATATTTTTATCTTGGATATTTTTGTTCAGTTTTACCAATCGTTGATATTTTTCTTCTAATAGAATTGCAAGGAACAGAACTACAGAAGATAACAAGGCCTTTTTCTACTAATTCTAATATAGAAATTGTAATTATCTAATCGAATTAAAGCGAATTAAAAGATATATTTTAATTTAATTCGTGATGATGTAATAAATCTAATGACACATTAACAAATTGATTTCGTTACAAAAATAGGATAAGAACGAATCTGATGGCATAATTTAAACCTTGAAGCTATCTCGAGGTGAAGATACCCCAGCTGATAAGTTACCCAGAGAATTGCCTGAAACAGACATTAAACAAGATGATTGTATTGCTAGAAAATGGTATTTCTGGTGTATGTTAAATCACTCAGCAATGACTAACTTCATTATGGCTTATAATATGGGATTATTCAATACTCTAAGCAATCACATGGTCTACATATACGGTTGGACAGATGAACAAAAAACCCTCCATTACTCTCTCATCAACTCTCTTCCCATGGCTGTAGCTGCAATATTCTGTTTGTTTGCTGGAAAGCTTGCAGACAAATATGGAAGAAGAAGACTGTTAATGTGTTCCTACTGGCTCGCTATTCTTGGAAATGGATTGACTCTCATTGCTAATACGGGCACACTTCATGCTGGTAAAAAAGCAGCAAAAATTAAATTAAATCCTGATAAATTTGTCCTTTTGACTTCAATTGAATTTTTTTCATAAAAATTTTTTTCTTCTCATTTTTGTCCTTTTTCACTTAAAAAGGACGACTAATTATCGGAATGTGCTATGGAATCTGGACATCAGTAGGCTCGTTGTACTAAATCGAAATTGCTCCTAAGGAATACAAGGGAACTAGTGGAATTATCTTCTCGCTGTACTTTGGATTCGGTATATTTTTAACCTTCATATTAGGCTATGGATTACCTTCTGAGGAGTCCGATAGCGCTACGAACTCTTACTGGCGAGTCATGCTTGGAACACCAATAGTTCTGAATCTCTTAGTGAACATTTGCTTTTTGCTATTCTTCCGCGAGGAGTCACCTCCATTCTTGTTTCTCAAGAGAAACGATGAAAATAAGACAAGGGAAGTCTTAGCTTTATCCTTGAAATAGAGTTCAGTTAACAGGGAAATGAATGATTTCAAAGAATTCTAAGAGAACAATAAATCTGCTGATATTGGCTGGCGATAACTTTTCTCTTCAGTGTATAGTTCCAGATTAGTTCTCATAACATTATTCACATTAGGATACAGTTACGTTGGAAGCAATGCAATTAATGTTTACTCTAAGGATATTATTGAGAAATCCTCCGATGAGAGCACAGCATAACTATTCACGACAATCATGCCAGCAGGAGATATTATTGGTCCATTTTTTGCATATATCCTTATTAGCAAGGCTGGAAGGAAGCTACTATTCCTTCTTGGACTTGTAGGCTGTTAACTCACCATGCTTGGGTTCTGCATAACAGGATGGCTGCATTATTATCCTCTACAGAGATATTTGATTCTATTATTCAAGCTGGTGTTTTCTTCGTCTGTTGCACCAGTTCATTGGAGTAAGACAATTTATTAAATTAAAAAAACTAAAGTTCTCAATGCAAATAGACACGCACCTTATGGGTTAAAATATTATTAATTAATTACATTTTTTTTTTTACTTAAAAAATAGTTTATCCAAGTGAGATTTTACCACCTATAGGAATGGGCTTTTTTGGATGTGCATACTGGACATTAAGTGTATCCACAGTCGCATCTTTACCTACAATGCTAGACAATGTTGGATCGGAAAACACAATCATTATCTTTCCAATCGTGACAACGTTTATTCTCATTTTTTTGATATTCAATATGCACGAAACTTCTGGGAAGAGTAAACAGCAAATAGAATTGATGTTCCAAAAGCGCACGAAGCTTCAGCAATCTTAGAACGATATGCTCGATAATGATAAAAATAATTAGGCTATCTCCACGAAATCACATGTAATTGATACATATCATGAAGAATAAGATAAATTGTAATCGGAGAAGAAAGTCTGAGAAATGTTCGTAAATAATAAATATATTTTCAAAATAAAATAATTAATTTAATCTATTTTGTGTTTAACTTAGTTATTATTGTGTATTGAAATGAATTTCATTGAAATTATCAATAGAAATTAGATTGAATTACTAAAATATATTCTAGACAATTAATTTTTATATTTAAAGCTGCTGACTAATACAAAAAGGATCCTAGTGAATATTATTACACATAATCATATGGATTTCTTATGCTATTTTGAATAAGAATGTGTGAGAGTTCATTTTTGTTCTTTTTGGATCAAGAAAAACTCACAAGAAATCTTTAGATACTTTTGTTTTGAAACAAAAAAATAATCCAAAACACACACACAAAAAAAAGATTATTCTTTAATATTAAGTTTTGGAATAACTTTTAGCTGCTTGTGAGAGCGTCTTTGGAAGGGAAAAAATAATTATTTAACCATCTGAACTACTAATCTCATTCGATGTCTGAACTGATTGATAGCAACTATGTAGCTGAATTAGCTAAGGGCTTGAATCTTGGGTAAATTGCTGAGAAAGAAGTGTCGCAGGAGATATGCTCGCAAGTGGAGAATGAATTGCGTTCTTTGATCGAAGATTCAATTAAATTCATGACACATTTCAAGAGAGATAAGCTAACTGTAGCTGACATCGAATATGCCCTCAAAGACAGGAATTACTACGATGTCAGCAAGATATTACATTACTTTCATAAATACATAAGTGATTCATATCATCATCTGTTTGATGTTTGCTATTTTGGAAAAAACAAAACAGAAAATCTTCGGATACGATGTCTGCGAGAAAGTTGCATTTAAAAAGCATGCTAATTTCTGGGTTAAACAAGATGAGGTACATGACACACACATAAAAGAATTCTTCTTCTTTTTTGTTCTTGACAGTGATTTGTTTGTTTTCAGGAAAGAGATTTGCAGAGTTATCTAGATAGCTAAGTCAAAAGCCTTAGAAAATAAGTGTAGCAGCCTACAATCTGCTGCTGGTGGGTCTCCGTTGATGGCAAAATACCTCCTATCAATGAGAATAAAATGATTAGTAAATATATGAAGTTTGTGCTATTGATTTTTAACATAAACGAGGGGAATTGAGTGCTGTTGATAATCGCACAGAAATCAATGGAATTTTTTATTAATTTTCCAAAGAAAACAAAGCTGCTTTGGTTAAATACGATGAACTCAAAAAAGAAGAATTGTCTAAGAACTTCAATGTGATCAAAGACAAACCTCGTTCACTGCTGACAGATGAAATCAACAAATTCTTCATCGAAATCACTAAAGTCATCGCTGAAACAGAATAGATAATAGACGATCCACTGAAAAGTGCTCCAGGTGCACCGTTCCAAGAAACGCCCAAGCTTAAAATTAGTAAAAAAATTGGATTAAAAAAAATAATCGTAATCTTAAGAATGCCTCTTTGAAACAAAGTCTTAGGGAATCTCCAGACTAACAGCGGTTTAACAAGTCTAGTGCCTTTCTTGCTGAACTACTTGTACTAAGATTTCGATTAGCAATAATTGAATGGCGTGGCTAAGAAGTTTATTTCTTTGAAAGTGCTGAATTCACTTATTTACAACACTGGAATCAACATTGAATATCATGTAACAACAACAATTAAAACTAAAAGAAGATAAAATGTGTTTTTTTCTTCTAAAAAATATCTAATTTCTCTTTTTGAAACTCAAAAAGCTGCACATAATTATCCGAATGCTGATTCACTTCATAAGCGGTGGAGTCTTGAGTGTGAATCCATGCGTCGATGAGAGACAGATGAGAGAGCAAAGTGCACATAGCTTGTCACTCATTATAAATCGATTCACTTTTAAATATTTAAATTTGAAATAAAACATAGCAGAAACCCTCCACGGAATCTTGAAGGATTCTCTCACGCACAATGCGTTGAATTACTAAATGCTCATTGGTATTCTAATCACATTCTAACATTTTGAAGCCAACATCATTAGGACTCTTGTTCTCCCTACGACGATAGCGATATTCACAAATTCACATTTCAAAAAGGATCTGAATGCGCTTTCTGCAAGTAATATGAGTAAATAACTCAATAGGTCTCATTCGCTACCATCGGTTCTGTAGAATTCTGATACCAATATTGTTTCTGCTTCATAAGAAAATCATCATCACCAATAATAATAAGTTTAAGATAAACATTCTAACCCTAAAAAGCCACATTCTTCCTCTCATTCGACGAAATAACAAATTGCTGAACACATTCGCAGAAACAATGAAGCGCATATTCTCTTCAATGAACTTCAAGTAAGGAGAAACTTTCAAAATACATTAATTGTTCATGTTTTTTATCCAAAATGTTCTTAACTTTCATCAGCCTTTGCATAAAAGGCAACACCTAAAAATCTGTAAAATCCATACAATAATTTGCTAATTTATTCTCTCCTGCACAGACGTTAATCCTGAAGGTGTTCAACGAATACTCCTTTGCTACTAGCAAATCAGAGACCCTGCTATTCTAGGAACTAGAAGAATAGTTCCTCACAGAGCTAAATCCACTTGTGATTAGGTTAATTTATAATAATATGCCGATTTAGCTCAAATATACTAAGGAATCTCAATATAATCCATCATACATGAATTTGATGCTTTGAAAAGAGGCAGATGTCAAAATGCAAGTAGTACACGAGTCTAATATGTTCGAAATTTATATACAAAAAATGTTCTTTCTCATCTTTTTTAATGTTTTTAAATTTAACGCAATCACTTTTTGAATACTACTTACATTTCCATTTATCAGAAAAGAATTCTAAACTTACAATAAATCAATCTTCATTTGTCTCGCATATCCTTTCCTTTGTGCATGTTGCGGTATAGTATAATTTATTTCATTGGATGGTCTCCTCAGGCAAGTAGTTTCTGGGAGATGACTCTAATTGACTAATCAAAGCGAGGAGATTTGATGGATGTGTTCAACGTGTAAAGTGGGTTCATCAAAATCTTGCAAAGATTCTCATACACTTCCAAGAAAAATGATAAGATATTTTCTTCTTTTGTTTTATCTGAAATCATCAGCAGCATCTTAATGTCTGTTACAATTTTCACAAAAAAAGTAGGTTAAAAATCAAACTGCATGCATACCCGATTCGATCAATTAGCAAATAGATACAATTATCATTTTCATGATACTCTCTTTCTCATGCTTTTATTCAAAAGATTCTTGACAAAAATTGGAAATTTCACCTGCAAGATTTCATCTATTAAATCAACAATCCAAATAAACCCATATTTGTGCTTACTTGTAGCTGTCACGAAACTGTAGATATCTTGATCATACGATTTATCTACTTTCTTCAAGAACCTTTTAAGACCAAATAGAAAGACAACTATCACTTCGAAGAAGAAATTATAATTCTCTCTATTTTCTTATTTTTCCAAAAATCCCACACCTCCAAGCATAATTAGATTTTTTCTTACATTTCATTTTCCTTTTGTGTGCCAACTGATATTTTTTCTTCAACAATATCAAGAGAAGCGTGCAATGAAAAGTAGTTTGTTATGGCTTATGATTGATTCGCCTCGATTTTTCCTATTTCAAACAGCATATTTCATCAGAAAATAAAAAATAATTGTTAAATAACAAGCGAAGCAAGAAAAGTAGATAAAATGAACTAGAAAGAAACATCTTGAATACTGTTAAGGTTAGCCTCATAAAGAGGGACGTCTCCTTGGCCGACAATGACGAACATCACTAAATATTAATAATAAGATTAGAAATCGCTGATTTATTATTTTTTTTCTTTTGTTTTTTGTTTTCAAGGGATAAGAATTCCTAATACTATTGATTAGTTGATTTTGTTTCCCATTTCTTGAATAATCTTCAAAGGAATTGCTTTGATTCTTGTTTTCTTTTTAATCTTTAAATCGAAATGTTTTTCTTTCCTTTAAATCAATATTTTTTTATCAAAACAAGTTTTAATTAGAAAAAAAACAAACAAACCAATAATCCTTTAAACAATTTCTATGAATCCTAACTGCGACTTGGATTTCATATTCATTTTGCAAGAGGGGATAATGTTTGATTGAATGATTTGGAAGTTAAAACTACCCTAACAATTATTCTTAATTTGATTTTTGATTTCCCTTTTTCTTTTTCCCTTTAAAAATCCCCCCTCCCCCCCAACAATCCCTCCCTATTGATTTATTTGTTTATTTTAATAGTTTTGGTTTATTCATTTATTTTTATTTCTTTTTAAGATCTTTTCTCTTTTTTTACTTTTTTCTTTTCAATATATTCATTCATTTAAGCTGCAAAATTTTAAATACACATTCTTAAATTGTTCACATATGGAAATGCCAATTATTATGAATGGCTTATTAAATTCATGATTGGATTGGGATAGACAGGTCTTCGGTTATGCTGAGAATACATGCAAGATAATGTTATTCTTCTAGCATCCGAACTATCCTCAATTCCACATGTACTAGCAATCATGCTGTTTACATCTTTCAAGAACATGTGAAAGTATCTGTAAATCGATTGCCTTTGCTTTTTCTCTTGAAACTTTTCTTCCAAAGCATGATCGCTTTTGGGGTTTTGTTTCGTTGAACTAGTCATAGCACTCGCAGTCAGTAAACTAGGCTTTCTTGTCTGCCATCAATCAATTAAGAATGATGCAGAGCAATTAAAAAACTGTAGTAATATCGGTACTGCTTTTGAAGTTGTCTCCACACAATTTCTGCAGACCATTAAAGAAAGGCCTAGTTAGCGTTGGAATGTATTTCAATTCATAACGGTGATTGCAAGTGCTGTTTCCTAGTTTTTATTTTTTTAAATTAATTAATTTTTTGTCTTTAGAGTTATTATGCGATTATCAAAAGATGTTTGGGAAAGGGGGAGTACAAATTTGAAATTCATATGAAATTTATGCAAAGGATAAATTCCGCTTTTTGGTAACAAACCCCAAGAGATTTAAGTATTTTCTTGTATTTTAAACTCAATTTTTTAAAAGCCCCAACTGATTTATCCAGCAAAGATGGAACAATAACAATTTTCATTTTTGAATAACTTCTCTTTTTTCATTAATAATAAGATTAAAAACTATGCTTAGAAGCTATCATGAAAACAATCATTTTTAGAATGCAATTTAATTCCTTTTTAAAACAAAATTGAAAATATAATTATTTAAAATAAATATTTTTCTTACACAAAAAAAGAGGGGGGGGGGGGGGGGGGACATTGAATAAATTAAAAAAAAAGAAGGTTTGGTTTTGTATTGTTTTTAAGAATAAATTTCATTTTGATGGATGATTATTCTCTTCCAAATCAAGGTCTTAATTTGAAGTCTCCAATGATTAGTGTTCCTAGAAATCTAGAAGATCTTTGATTAGGAAATCATTTTCATTCTCAATAAATGTATCATCCATATTATATTAGCCTTTATTTCTAAAATCTTATCTATTAATGTGATTATTCTTGAGAAGATATTCGGAAGGAGAGACTGGATCTTTGAGATAATCTTTTTATTGTCTTTAATCTCTGCAATTCAAATTTCGATCAGCTTAGAGATAATTTTCATATGCATATTTAGTTTAGTGATTTATACTCCTGCTGCTTGGGCTATTAGAATTCCTTTTATTTATTATTAAAGTACAAAGATATTATTTTTTGTTATGAAAAGGGTTTGAAAAATATCAAAAATGGTCACACAATAATAACATCTTCTTTACGTAAAGTTATATCCAGTGTAAAATCCTTCACTGTTAGGAGATGTAATAAATCCATAGTTTGACCTTTTTTTGGAGTAAATTATTCTACTCAACCCTCGAAGAAACGGAAAATCACTACTGAATCCTTTCACTGCAATAAATAATATGGAGAATGCAAGGATAATCCCTAGAATCCCTATGAAAATGTTAATCTAACCTCCTAAGTGAGTAGTAAGCTTAGAATAGTAATTTTAAGATTGCTATTTGAATCCTTCAGCTTAGGCGTGCATCATATTCATAAGTTTTGTCATTTTTTAAGATAAAAGTTGTTATTTAGTTTTGCTTTTCACAGCTGGTGCGGTTGGTTATTTTTATTATATTTCTTCTTCGACTTCATCACCTTTGCTTTTTATTGATGCAGATATTGTATTATTTTATTAATTTTCTTGTGTCAAATCAATAGGTACTTATTGAGTTTCAGTATCCATTTCTTCTTGAGATAATATTCCTTCGTTTTTATCAATAGCATATTCTTAGTCTTATTCAACATGTTCTTCGTTATCTGTATTATCATCTTTCTCATCAATGATGTCAGATTTCAAATACTAACTTTTCGATTTTTATCCCTCAAGATCTTTCTTAGGTTCTTCAATAGCTGATATGCTAATAATATTATCCTTGTCCTTGCTCAACCCACTCCCATCCTTCAAGAGGACAGTTACTAGGAACAATAAACAAAGAAATAAACGCTATTTCTTTGTGGGTTTCATTCCCCTTCTGGAAAATTGCGGCGGTAATCAATTTCCTGCCAATAAATCTTTTTTTTCTAAAAAAATGTATTTTTCATATTAAAATCAAACAAGCACATCAAAGAATAATTAAAATTGTACTCTTAATGTTCTTATTTTTGAGAATGAAATCAAATCATTTGTATTTTACAAAAAAAAAAAGAAAAAGAAGAGCTAACTCAAGAAAAAACAATAGTCTTTCAACCTCTCTAAATTAATAGTTCTTAATCTCCTTTAATTGTCTAATCTTTTTACTCAACAGTAGGCGCTTTTAAACCTTTAAATCATTTGAACAAAAATAACCTAAACATTTAAGAATTTAAATCAATATTCTCTCTTTCTTTCTCTAATGAATCTCCATTTCAAGAAGAAACTAGTGCTAATGTTCAAAAAGCAATAACTAAAGACCTATTCTTAGCCTGAATTTCACGCAGACTTAAAATTCTTCCTTATTGAAATAAACAATTAAATCACTTGAATAAGTAAACATTAATTAATAAAACAACTCAATAAAAAAACATACAGAATAGATTCTTAGTAAGGAACAACTCATTTCGCGAAGAACAAATTATTTCATGGAGCTGATATTAAGGCTCGCGTTGGCTTTGACCGCGTTCGTCTTTCAGGCAGTTCACTGCTAAATATGCTCAACAAACAGTCCGTCTCTGATATAAAACTCAGAACTCTCTGGTCTCTGCTCTACAGCTGCAACAGCTTCAGATAAAATCACAAGAACAAGTAGCTAAGTCTCCTTGACGGGATTGTAGATTTACTCATTCTCTGGCTGGGTTAAAATCCTCTCAACTGCAGCTCAGCCTGAATACTCATTGTTTCGGCTGACTCAAAACACCTCTTCGATGTCCGCAGTAACTGACACAGATGTGATTATCACCGTGCTCATAACAAGATCGCTGCCTGTCTCGACAAGAGTCATCAAAGTGTAATATGCGAAGACAGGTAAACAAAAAAAAGAATAAATTTTTTAAGGATTTATTACTTTCCTGTGCATAACATGTTCATTTGTAAACTCTCCTTTTAGGTGTACCTTCCACTGTGTCGTCCACATTATTTGCGTTCACTGACGATACCTGGTTTTTCCTATGGGTTTCATATAATGCAGTGTCTGGATACATCTATTATGCTGCTTGGTTTCCAAATTTCATTACTGAAATCAAAATTGGCACAACCATTGCTCTTACGGCTAATTTTCATGTTGCGCTTACTTCAGCGGCGTCTATTGAGGTGCTCTATTGGGGGAGCACCTATACTACATTCTGTGGACATCTCAATAGATTCGTGTATTATCCGAATTATTCGATTTAAAATACCGATTGGTAGATATAAGCCTTGTCAGACCCTTCCAGAACAGATACGACTTTTCTCTACTTGAGGCTGGAAGCATCTGTTGCAACAACGCAAGCTATCATTGATTTCAGTGGAAGGACAGTCAGAAATGATGCAGTACTAGGTATGACATCATCTGTTGAAACTTCTGATCCATCTGTTGCACTCAGCAATGCAAATGGATTTACTCTCACTACTGGCAAGCTTATCACCATTAATGATCATGTCTGGGGGTCGCAAGATGTAATGAAAAATATAAAATCGAGTCATTTTTGACTTTTTTGTTCATACAGAAAAATTTATTAGCTAATTATCATACTTTTTCCCCGATAAATTTCAATAATTTTTCCATTCTACTTCCTTAGGGTTTCGTAGTGTCGTTCTGGGCTCGATTCCCATCAGGTTAAGTTATTGGAACAGATGCTGATTCTACTGACGGTGTTTTTGACGTTATGCTGATCTCCAAGAAAACATCAGCGAACACATTCAAGATTCTTTAGTATGCTGGGCCTTCTTTGAAAGTAATCGTTAACGGAATCGTGTATTCACACACAAAGGTACTAACAACGAACACATGGTATCAAATCAGTGTGAGTCTTGCACTCTACTCTTCAGCGACAGATTTTTATAACTACTACATTCTCAAAATCGATTACAGCGACTCAACTACATCAGGCTATATTAAAATGGCAACTTCTACTCTCTGGGATGAATCAACTTTAAACGGACTTACCCTCGGCAGTACAGCCAACACAGTCTCCTCGGGAATACTCCTCAGCTAGCTGAAAGTCAAAGCTGGACTGGGCGTCTATTATGGAACTCTGAATTGCATCACGAATTGCGTTGTAGCATTTGCGAAATATTCTTCGATTTCTTGTCTTGCTTGCGCATCTTCGTATTTTGAGCAGAATGGAGTCTGCTATTTAAGTAAACATTTACATTTAAATGTTGTTTATTGATAAAATAACACCTTCATTTTTTGGCAGTCTGTGATACTTCCAGTTTCGGACTGTAGAATTCGAACTACAGAACGTGCTCAACTTGCGGATCGACATGCTCGCAGTGCTACAACACTGTTGCTTTGCCTTCTTGCACTGCCTGCAATTCAGGCTATTATCTTCTTGGAACTGCTTGTGTTGTTTCAGGGAGCTGTGGAGCAGGTTACGTTGCTAACACAGTTACGTAAGTTTGTAGTCAATGTGGGAATGGAGTGATTGACGGCGCTGAAGAGTGCGATGATGGAAATTTCAACGATTATGATGGATGTACAAATTGTTTGTTAGATCCTGGGTATTATTGCAGCGGCACAGCGTGTACTCTGGCATGTGGGAACGGTACAAGAGCAGCAGGTAAATTATAGTTATTTCCATTTGGAAGAGTGCTTATTCGAAGCGCTTAGCACTCTTGTGTATGGTGCCATGAATGAAAAAATTATTGGCTTGAAAATTAATTTGGATTTTTTTATAATTAGATGAAGGATGTGATGATGGAAATTACATTGCAGATGATGGCTGCACAAACTGCATAATCGACGCAGGCTACTCGTGCACAGCGGCTATACCAAATGTGTGCTCTTCTCTATGTGGGAATGGAATCATGAATGTTGACGAGGTATCCTTATTTTGTTTTGTTTTATGGTTCTGAGAAATCAAACCAAAAGTTATAATATGCTTTTAACAATCTATTTGTTTTGTGTGATTATTTCTCAAAGGAATGTGATGATGGAAACACAGTCAAAGGTGATGGCTGCACAGATTGTAGAGTTGAACTTGGATACAGTAAGGCTTTTAGTCTGATTTAAACTATTCTTTCTAAATCTCATCCTTTTGATGTATTATTTTTATCCATTTGTTCTTTGTTTTCTTCCTTTAGCTTGCACTGTTGCTAATCCTTCCGTATGCACGAGTTAATGTGGAAACGGAACACGAGATCCAGGTGAGCAATGTGACGATAATAATGCAGTAGTCAACGATGGGTGCACGAGCTGCAAGGTAGATTCGGGATATTCTTGCAGTGGCGGATCAAGTATTGCTGCAGATGTATGCGTGATAGCCTGTTCAAATGGAGTTGTCGATGAGGGTGAAGAATGCGATGACTCTAACACAACTAATGGAGATGGTTGCAGCAGCTCATGCACTGTGGAGACTGATTATGATTGCGGCACAGCTTCTCCAAGTGTATGCACTCTTGTAACCAGTTCTTGTGGTAATGGACTAAGAACTTCCACTGAGAGTTGTGATAACGGAGCTGTAGGACCAATTTCTGGATGCACAGCAGCATGCGTTGTTGCTGTTGGATTCACCTGTACAGGAGGATCAACTTCATCGCCTGACACATGTAGAATTAAAAAAACTCTCAAAAAGAAAATTCAAGATTGTTCATTTACTGAGAGCTGTTAATATGAATGTTCTTTTATGATTTCAGGTACTCCTATCTGTGGTGATGGTTTGCGAGTTGGAACCGAAGAATGTGATGACGGGAATGTGCTTGTTGGAGATGGTTGTGATTAAAATTGCCTAATCGAAGAAAATTACACTTGTACTGGAGGTTCCAGCACAACTATCGATACATGCACTAGTCTCTGTGGAAATGGAACCAGAGACACAGGCGAGCAATGCGATGACGAGAATTAAACGGTAAGATAATATGGGAAAAATATATTAAATTTGTATTTGGAGCACCCAAATCACAATAATTAGAAATGATACAAAATATTTTAATTTATTCCTTGTTCCTTTTAACTATGAATAGAATGGTGATGGATGCAGCTAATACTGTACAATCGAAGTTGGCTACAGCTGCACACAAATCGTCTCAGGCGGCAGAGACAGCTGCTATTTATGTGCTGATAACTGTCTGCAGTGCACTAGCAAATCAATCAAGGACTGCTCAGTTTGCTATCCCACATATTTTAAGAATTCCGTATCTGGAAGCTGCGATCTAGAGTGCAGTGATGGCTACTACGGCGATGATACCACAGCTACATGCAAGACTTGCTATGATGGGAATTGTAAAAATTGTCATGACGGTACTTCAGGATAATGCTATTCTTGCCTGTACGATATGTATCTTGCTGCAGGCAAATGCTACAGTGAATGTCCTATTGGATACTATCCATCTCTCAATCCGATTACAGGAAAGGAATGTACGCCCTGCACATCCCCATGCTCAGGATGCACTTCAGCTACCGATTGCTTCTAATGCAGCGATTTATATTATCTCAACACCAAAACAGGAGTCTGTGATCTTTGCAATATGGGACCGAATTGCTATTAGTGTGAAGCTTCCTCTTAAACTTGCACGAAATGCGCCATTGGTAACAATAAAAATAAAAGATGGAACTCATTTTGAGCACTAGAGCAGATTTCAGCAATTTATTTGACACTCTTATTGATTTCTTTGCTTTTCTATTTCCGTTTTCTAGGCTACAAAATTTCCGGAAAGACCTGTTCTGCATTACCTCAAAAATGTGGTGACGGCTACTATCAACCTAGCTCAGAAACATGTGACGATGGAAACACTTCAAGCAGCGATGGCTGTAGCGCAACTTGCCAGATTGAATCCAACTATGGATGCGTTCTTGTGGAGAACTAAGGTCCTTCTGATTGCTATTAGCTCCGAGCTACTAAGGTGACTTCTTATGAATCTGAGGTTAATTATTCCGTGATTTTCATTAAATTCGAACGATTGCTGTAGAGTCAGATTGCGAATCTAACTCAAAGTGACGTGATAATCAAAGTAAATGGGTTGAAGTCCAAGCAATACAACTACACTTCCGTTTTCTTGAGCAACGACACGATCAAAGTAACTTTCTCGTTCAGTCTTACAGTTCGAGATGGTGATTGTACAATCGATTTCTCTAAGAAAACTAGAGCTGCAATTGTCGATAAATACAACTACACCCTTACTGGCAGCGCTTACACTGCGATCACAGCTTCTCTTCCATATTACATTTACTATTCCAGTTCTGAGAAATCAGTTTCCGAAGTCGTAGGATGGTTGTTTGTTTCCTTCGCGATTCTGCTTCTTGGACCGATATTTGCGTATCTCTTTTATTTCAGTCAAGGCAGAGTCTTCAAGTACATAGAAGTCATCTAGGTTATCGCTCTTTTCAGGTAATAAACAAAAAAAAACAGAATCAGAGATATGAACCGCCAATAATAACAAATTTTACTATTTTTTTATGTGTAATAGATTCTTCAACGTACGATGGGACATATTGGCATACTAGCTGTTCATGAAAATCGATCTTATTTTCAATTTCCGTGGATTCTATAGTATCTTCGATTCCATTCCAATCGGTGCTGATGATCTAGCAAATTTCGAATCTGTCGATAGTCTTACACTCCAGCGCATGAGCATGAACAGCAGTTTCCTGCATTCCTTCTTAGGTGTGTTTATCTTCTTGCTATTGCTTATCATGCTCTTCTAAGGCATAAATGCATTACTGTATAAGTTTATCGAGAATGACAAAGTCAGCTAAGTCACCGAGAAAATCAAGGAATTCATGGAATGGGATGTCTACGTGAAATTCTTTGAGTTTATCTTCTTCTTTTGCATTATCTCAGTCTTCATAGCACTCAAGTCATATTCATTTACAACGATTTTATCAATAGTCAATCTTCTCTTTGCTATTCTCGTCTTTGTAGCGTTGATTGCGTTGGCTGTGTTTATTATCAAAAAAAGAGTAAAATACACTAAATTGAAGCTGAGAACAGATTGGTTTGAAAAATATTAATCATTCTTCGATGGAATTAAGTTCAATATCTTCAAGGCTAAGATCTACTTAGTATTCCCGTATTTCCTGCGCACAGCATATGCGGGAGTGCTGATATTCTGTGAAGGATATCCATTTTTCTAGATCATTATCTGTGCAGGGTTACGACTCATAAATATAATTGTCATCTTAGTAACAAAGCCATTTCACTTCCCGTTCATACAAAGAAGAGATATAATCTGTGAATTGTACTTGATCACAATGATTTTGATATGCTTAAATTGTTTAGATGATAATTCACTATCGACAAATAAACAAATCATGGCGATTGTATTTGCAGCACTTTCATTCGTTTTTATCATTGCGTACTCCGCACTTTATTTCTGGACAGTCAAGCAAGAAGACATATATTTCGATCCGATTCCTATTGTCCCACTGAAAGCTAACCCTGAAGATTGGATCAGCTAGCAAGGAGATCATGAATAAGAAAATGAAGATGATAATATGGCGCATTCTCAAGCTGGATCAGAAGCGAAAAAGAAGCCTATTCTCCCTCTCTAAGCAGGATCAGTGAATTCAGATGACAACAACTAGCAGGATGATTTTGGAATGACTAAGTAAATCGAGATGGTTAAGCCGACTGGAGGAATTGTTGGGCATTTCGATGAAGATGAAGAGGAAGATATTTTTGCACCAAAGAAAGCCACCGATGCCGCACCTTCAATGAAGAGTTAGCCTGATCACAGTGATGAAGATGATGAAGAAGATATCAGCTAACATCATGATATTAATGATTTCCAAAGATGAATGGGGAGTTTATGTGAATGTGTTGGTTTTTATCCAAGAAGAAAACAAACAAAATATGGGGAATAAAGAATCGATTTCTTTTTATAATTTCTTTAGAATATTTATCTTTTAAAACTAAAAACAAATTGACTCATCGAAATATAAGACACTTTTCCCTAGATGGATTTCAAATTCATAAGATGGTTCTTCTAAACTAACAGACTGTTTCCTAATGAAGATAACAAAGTTAAAAGACTAGCGACCTTATTTTATTGATGTCTTAAATATTAATAGAAGCACACTTTTGAGAGGGAATATACTACTAAGCAATGAGATAAATAGCTGCTGTTTGAAAAGAAGGAATAACACAGGCAAAGGACATGCTTGGGGT
>Ga0302271_10001202_pt1 | contig 25243 bp, 14 predicted proteins | sample III_Bog_N1_1_FD_198767 | JGI IMG/M metagenome (GOLD analysis project Ga0302271, IMG submission 198767) | Peat permafrost microbial communities from Stordalen Mire near Abisko, Sweden - III_Bog_N1_1 | ecosystem: Environmental > Terrestrial > Soil > Wetlands > Peat | place: Sweden: Abisko... | reverse complement strand
AACAAATGAATAGATATAGTAATCCTTATTGCTAAATAGAGTATTTTGAAGTATCAAAACTATTTTACCAGAAACAATTTTTAGATAATAAAATCATCTTAATAAATTTGTTTTAGTGCCATCAAGTCTATCAACTCATTCCCAATAAAGTGTTTAAATAAGCACAGGAAAATTTAAAATGAAAGTTTTCTCCTTTTAGCTCTTTTTATGTAATTTCATTTAGTCTCTCTTCTTAGATTCACATTATTCTTGAAGATCACTAATCTGCAACTTATATTTTTCTATTGGTGTTGAAAAACGCAAGACAAATAAAAACCAAATTACAAAACAAATAGCAAGAAATTCGCTTAAGTTAGAATAAACATTATTTTGTTCCATTGTTAGCTAATAAATATTTTCCTCATAACTAATAATCAGAGGAAATCCAAAGAGCAAGTATCAAACTGAGCTTTGAGTTTGCTTTACTTTTCTAAATGAAATTGAGAAATTATTAGTGAAAATAATTGAAGGAGTTTTGATAATATTGAAAGAAATGAAAGGGAGAGAAAAGAAGGAATGTGCTTGCTATCAAAATTTCGAATGGTGAAGCTTAAAAAAGGGTGAAAAGAATTCATCAGTTCAATACAGACTAAGAGAGCAAGAACAAGATAAATAAATACAACAAAAACTAAAAGCCAGGATTCTTAACATCAAGAATAATTTAGATTAAAAGGAATTATCTCTCCAAGAGAAGAGAAACTCTAGCTTAAAAAAAAATCAAATGAACATTTTTAGCAATACAGGTCTTTAAACCAATCACGTAGAAAATGATAGTGATCAGAAAGAAAAGGTAAGAAGATAAGAGAATTGTAAAGTTGAGATCAAAGAGGAAAAGCCTTTAGATATTCTGAACAATAGTAAAATGACTGATAATTCTGTGACAAACATTCAAACAGATGAAATTTATACAGGAAACACTCCTCTTTGTCAGGGACAAGCAATTTCTAGTATGGAACCAGCTACTCGCGAATTAGTGGAAAAAATCTATGAAACTTGTTTTAAATAAGATCAAATAGCAGAGCTAATAACAGCTCTTAATTCTTAAGATATGCTTTAATAGTACCATGGTTGCATAGGCCTCCGCAGACTTCTATCCATTGAAGATAATCCCCCAATTAAAATTGCAATAGATGCTAATTGTGTTCCACGCTTTATCGAGTTTATGCAATAAACTAATTACCCCGTTTTATAACTAGAAGCAGCATGGTGTCTAACTAATATTGCTTCAGGGACTGCTCATCAAACTCAGTCTATTGTTGTAATAAGATTATTCTTGAATTTTGCACATTTTTTAGAAGAAAATAAATGATTAGAATGAATTACAAAATGTAAATTTTTTTAGGATAACGGTGCTATCCCCCTCATCTGTGGTCTTCTGACTTCTCGCTACTCGGATATCTCTGAGCAGGCTATTTGGGCTATTGGAAATATAGCAGCGTACATCGATTTACATGTTTGTGAGTAATTTTTAAGTATCTTTTCTTAAATAGAGATTGCAGTGCTTATCGTGATATGATCCTTAAATGTGATGGACTTAAATCCCTTGTTAATATTCACCAAAATACTCAAGATAAAAAGATTATTAAACAGGTCGCTTGGGCATTGAGTAACTTATGCAGAGGCTACCCTCAACCTTAATTTGAGCTTGTTCAAGAAGCTATTCCACCTTTAAGCAAAATATTTTAGCTGGAAACAGATTTTGACGTTCTTACCGATGTCTCTTAGGCTATTAGCTTTCTTAGCGATGGAGATGAAAATAGAATCCAGAGAGTAATTGACACAGGCATAATTCCTTCTCTAATTAAGAATATTAGTCATTTATTCCTTTCAATCCTTATTCCTTCCCTTCAAGCAATTGGTCATATTTGTAGTGGCTCAAATTCCCAGATAGACGCTGTTATTGCTAGCGGGGCACTTCCTGAAATTTTTAAGCTAGTTAAGCATTAAAAAAAGGTAGTGAGAAGAGAGGCATGCTGGGTACTAAGCAAGATTGCAGCAGGAAATGCATAGTAAATTGACCTGATTGTAAATGAGAATTCTTACATTGAGAGTCTCTTTAAGTGCATTCTTTCAGATTCAGAGGAAGTTTCCAGAGAAGCTGTCTGTGTGATTTCAAATTGCACTTCTAAAGCTAATCCCTAATAAATATTAAGGCTTGTTGATTTAAAGGTGCTTGAAATTTACTCTCAAATGCTCAAGACTTCCCAAGATTCAAAAACACTTGTAGCCATTTTGGAATCACTTAAACATATTCTTGAATGTGGCAAAAAAGAGTACAAATAGGAGCCATTCAATCCGTTTGTTCTTTAACTTGAAAAATTAGGAGCTATGAATGCCATTGTGAATCTCAATAGACACTCTGACAACGACATTTAGCAGCTTTCCCATTTCATAATTGAAAATTATTTTTTAACTGGATGATGTTCAAATGACTGTATTTGAATGAACTTCGAATCTTTTAAGCTCTATTATTCCACATCTGCGCAAAATTAAAAAAGTATGAGCTTTCTTTTACTAAAAAAGCATGATAAATGTGGAAATTAATTTTTAATTGTATTTTTTGTATTGTTTCTTAAATAATAAAGTAGAAGAAAATAAATTAGATAATAAAATATTGACAACAACCACCCAAGATAAAAATAAATACAAACACTTCAATATGTTAAAACAGTTCACATTTTACAATTAGGGCATTCTATTTTTTAGGGGGGAGGTGGGTGGGATTGCTTTCAATTTACTATTTATAAAGCTCCTAGCAATGTGTCAAATGATAAAATGATATGAAGGAGATGCTTTTAACATTGTGTTTGCTTTCAGCATGTGAGATCATCTACTTCTAAATTTGTTTGAGTTCATCATCTTTTAGGCTTCTTTGCATTCTGATAGCACCACTTTGACAACATTCCTTAGAGATGAGAAAATAAGAGTTCTAATCAGTTTTCAGCCCTTATGCCTTTGCCAAAAATCAAGCAAATCCCTTATTTTTTCGCTCAAAACATCATTTTTAATTTTTTTTTCCACAAAACTATTGTAGAGCAAAGCAAGTTGGAAACAACATAGTTAGTTGGTATAAATAATGCAAAATTCATATTTTTCATTGAATTTTGATCTAAATAAATATATTTTTTTTAAAATTAAGAAGGAAAAAAAGAGCAAGTATTAAACTGAGCTTTGAGTTTACTTTATTTTTTAAATGAAATTGAGAAATTATTAGTGAAATTTATCGAAGGAATTATGATAATATTGAAAGAAATGAAAGGGAGAGAAAAGAAGGAATGTGCTTGACATCAGAATTTCGAATGGTGAAGCTTAAAAAAGAGTGAAAAGAATTCATCTGTTCGAATACAGACTAAGAAAGCAAGAAAAAGATAAATACAATAAAAACTAAAAGACAGGATTCTTAACATCAAGAATCATTTAGATTAAAAGGAATTATCTTTCCAAGAGAAGAGAAACTCTACCTTAAAAGAGAATCAAAAGAGCATTTTTTCAAAACGGAACTCTAAATCAATTAAGTTGAAAATAATAGTGATCTGAAAGAAAAGATAAGAAGATAAGAGAATTGCTCAGAGGAGATCATAGGGGAAAAGCCTTTAGATATTCTGAAAATAGTAGAATGAGTGATAATTATGTTTCAAATGTTCGAGCAGATGAACTTTCTACAGGAAACGCTCCCCCTTGTCAGGAACAAGCAATTTCTAGCATGGAACCAGCTACTCGCGAATTAGTGGGAAAAATCTATCAAACTCGCTTTAAATAAGATCGAATCGGAGAGCTAATAACAGCTCTTAATTCTTAAGATGTACTTTAATAGCACCACGGTTGCATAGGCCTCCGCAGACTTTTATCCAATGAAGAAAATCCCCCAATTCAAATTGCAATAGATGCTAATTGTGTCCCACGCTTTATCGAGTTTATGAAATAAACTAATTATCACGTTTTATAGTTAGAAGCCACGTGGTGTCTTGCTAATATTGCTTCAGGGACTACTCTTCAAACTCAGTCTATTGTTGTAATAAGATTATTATTGAATTTGAATCATTTTTTAGAATATTAACATTTATTAGAATGAATTATTTAATGTAAATTTGTATTGTTTAGGATAATGGTGCTATTCCCCTTTTATGTGGTCTTCTGACTTCTCGCTTCTCCGATATCTCTGAGCAGGCTATTTGGGCTATCGGAAATATATCAGGGTACATCGATATACTTGTTTATGAGTAAATTTTAAGTATTTTTTCTTAAACAGAGATTGCAGTGCTTATCGTGATATGATCCTTAAATGCGATGGACTTAAGTCCCTTATTAATATTCTTCAAAATACTCAAGATAAAAAGATTATTAAGCGAATCGCTTGGGTATTGAGTAGCTTATGCAGAGGCAACCCTCTACCTTAATTTGAGCTTGTTTAAGAAGCTATTCCACCTTTAAGTAAAATACTTTAGCTGGAAACAGATTGTGAAGTACTTACCGATGTCTCTTGGGCTATTTGCTCTCTTTGCTAGGGAGACTTACATAGAATCCAGAGAGTAATTGACACAGGCATAATTCCTTCTCTGATTAAGAATAGTAGTCATTTATTCCTTTCAATCCATATTCCTTGCCTTCGAGCAATTGGTCATATTTGTAGTGGCTCAGATTCCCAGAGAGACGCTGTTCTTGCAAGCGGGGCACTTCCTGAAATTATTAAGCAAGTTAATCATTAAAAAAAGGTAGTGAGAACAGAGGCTTGCTGGGTACTAAGCAAGATTGCAGCAGGAAATGCATAGTAAATTGACCTTATTGTAAATGAGACTTCTTACATTCAAAGTCTATTTAAGTGCATTCTTTCAGATTCAGAGGGAGTTTCCAGAGAAGCTGTCTGTGTGATTTCAAATTGCACTTTTAAAGCTAATCCCTAAGAAATATTAAGACTTGTTAATTTAAAGGTCCTTGATATTTACTCTCAAATGCTCAAGACTTGCCTAGATTCAAAAACACTTGTAGCCATTTTAGAATCACTTAAACATATCCTTGAATGTGGTGATAAAGAGTTCAAATAGGGATCATTCAATCCGTTTGTTCTTTAACTTGAAAGTTTAGGAGCTGTGAACACCATTGTGAATCTCAATAGACACCCTAACAACGACATTTAATAGAGTTCCCATTTCATAATTGAAAAATGTTTTTTGAACGGAACGATGTTCAAATGATTGTATTTGAATTAACTTCGAAAAGTTTAAAAGCTGTATTATTCCATAATTGCACAAAAATAACAAAAATTATCTTCAAATAACATAAAAAAGCATGATAAATGAAGAAATTAATTGTTAATTGTACTTTTGGTATTATTTTCACTCATAAACTTTGAAAATATTGTTTCTTGAATAAATACTCAAAAAACGATTAACAACAGTCTTTCATAACAATTTGAATAATATCTTGTAGTTTTTTGAGTCCTAACCGCAACCAGTAAATCCTTGTATTGACTTAATAAATTAATTTTTCTTCTTTTTCTCTTGGTGATTCCAGTTCCTCTTTGGTCTTCCCATCAGAAATCAAATGCTTTGGATACACAAACACAAAACAGGTACTTATTCTTTAATTTTAATTTGATTTAAAGCAAAACAAATATTAGATGTTTTCGAAAAAAACAATTGAATTCCTTCTAATTATCAACATTTCATAAAATTATCTGTTTGAAATATATTTGAAACCAACTACCTTGCACACTCTTCACTCTCTCTCTCTAATATCCCAATCTTAATACTTGCTAATAATAATTCCTTTTCAGTTCTTTTTCTCAGAGTGATCTTCATGTGAATCTGCCTTCTTTAGATCATCTTCTTTAGAGAAACTAATCAAAGCCAAATGAGCTAGGAATCCAATAACTAGCAATGAGCTCAGATATCCAGCACCCATTTCTTTCCAATATTGTCCTTGAAGTTAATCTTTTAAACACAAAAAAATACTCAAAAATCATAATATTTTTTGTGTTTCTTATTCATGAAAAATTATCTATAATTGAAAGATTACGTAAACATAAGGCAGTAATATAACCAACGCTGAATCCAAAACAAGCACGACTAATAAATGTTGTCCTATCTAGACTTGTGCTAAGAATCATTTTAGAAAAAGAAATAGATCAAATAATTGCTCAAGAATATCATTAGTATTTTTAATCATCATAGTCAATGGAAGAATGACTGATGATTTACCTGATTGTCCTGAAAAGTACCGCAATGAAGAAGATGGTCACTGTAGGGAGGAATACCTAATCACAAATACCAAAAAATATTATTGAGCAATACTGGAAAATTAGATTAAAACTCAATACATCAATGCCAGAAATATGAATCATGCTTTTAACAGCATAGACAAAGAAACCTATGTTTCCACAGCTAAAAATGTCTAAATATTTGATCAAATGTTCATAATTCTGCAATGTCTTTGCAATCAGAATCAGCCAAAGTACCCAGAAAAATGACTCAAAGTGGAATATCTAAAAGAAACAAAATCATATTTTCAAATAAATTGAAAGATCAAGCTTTGATTTTTAAGAATTTATGAGCTGAACAAACATTAGCTTTCATTTATTAATCATTTGCTTATGATACTTACAGAAGCAAGGAACCACCAGTAGACACCTATTGCAGCTACTTTAAGTTTCTTATTTGTATGGCTATTTTTCTGAGTTCGCTTATTCGCCACAATTGTTTTCATCTAAGTCAGATGGAAGAAAAGATTGACAACTCCATAATGTGCGAAAAGTCCCAAGACAATGTAGTAGCGATTTGTAACAAGTGATTCAAGAAGAAATGTAAACAAGCGCATGTCACCTTAGTCGCTAATTCCTTCATCTTCAATGGGCTGCTGGAAATCAAGATTTTCAGTTGGCTAGTAAAATACTTAAGGTTAAATCGTATCCATAGATGAATTGGTATTATTTTTTTTGCGCTAAAAGTGTTTGTCTTGAAGGAAATTTTCCCAAAAAAAATTTAATAATAATTTTGAATGGGTGAGCGTGGAATTCCTCAACAAAAAATGTACAAAGATGAATAAAGAAAATGAGATTCATTAAGTAGAGAGAGATATTTACATGACACTTATTTTAAGATAAAACATGAAAATCAAATTGAGCATGAATTTCTTGTGTTTATAAAAAAATGATCAAATCTTAGAGTTCTTTGTGACGGTATGGAAGGCATTGGCTACTTGAGCAACATTCTTTGTGTTGAGACCTGCAACGCTAATTCTACCTGAGCCAACGAGGTATATGTGATGATCATTAATCAAGCTCTGCACGTGATCTTTGTTAACACCCTAATAAAAAAGTCAAAAAAAGACCATTAATATCATTTTAGAATGTTAAGATATTCTCATGGAAAAATGAATTAATTTCAAATTTTTTCTAAATGTCTACAGTATAAGCGAACATTCCACGTTGATTGGTGATGTGACTCCAATCATGAGTAGAACCAGCTTTTTTCAAGTCTTTCACGAAAGCAACTCGCATATCTGCAATTCTATCAGCCATCATTTTCACTTCCTTGTACCATAAGCTGAGGAGATTTGGATCAGTTAGGATGATCTCAGCAATACGCGCACCATGCAAGGGAGGAGATGATACAGTAGGGCGGATTACTTACTTCAGCTAGGAAAGTACATTTTTAGCTTCACTTGCGCTTTGAGTTAAAACAGAAACCGAACCAATTCTCTAGCCGTAAAGACCCATAGATTTAGCAAAAGATTAAGCCAACAGAAGATTCACTCCTCCATTCGCAAGGAGTCTCACTGGAGCTGAATCAAGTTAGCAGTCTCCACTGGTGAATCCCTGAAAAATATATATTTTCAATTAAGAGTTGAATAACAATCTCTCTTTTCTATCTTTTTATTGTAAATAATCGCCAAAAAAATAATACCTAATAAGCCATGTCGAGGAAGCAAACGTGTTGTTTTTGTAAGAAAAGATCCTTGAGTTCCTTCCATTGCTCAATAGTAAGATCGCATCCAGTTGGGTTATGTGCACAAGCATGCATAATATAGACTGATCCATTCTTAGCATTCTTGATTTCTTCGTAAAGTTTACCGAAATTTACTCCCTGAAATTGGAAATAAGAAATAAATGATAAAACATAATCTCCTTCAGTTTTTCAATTCTTTTACCTTGATGGAGGCATCGTAATAAGAGTAGAACTTCACATCAAAACCAGCATCTCTGGCAATGTTATTGTGATTAGGCCAAGTTGGGTTAGGCACATAAACAGTTGTGTTTTCAGGGAGGAATCTCTTTAAGTAATCGAAACCAGTTCTTAAAGCACCAGTACCTGAGAGGGCTTGAGCACCTGCTAGTCTATCTCTGTTCGCGTTGTAGAACTACTCACCATATCCAAGCTTAAGAGCTGCATTGATGAAATTGTCGTTTCCTTAAATTGGAAGATATTCATTATCCATGTTCTTCTCGACAATGATTTAGCTGGCCTAGATAGCAATAAAATACCATTTTACTTATTGAAACATGAAATTATTAGTTTTGATTACCTTGCGAACGCATTCAAGAACAACTGGTTTGCCGTTATCGTCTCTGTAGGCACCAACGGAGAGATTAACCTTATTAGGTGCAGTGTCTTTCTTGAAATTTTCAGCAACACCTAAAGAAGAAAAGCAAAAACCCAGTTAGAAACCTATCAATATCTCAGTGAAATTCTATGAATAATCCTTTATGCAGGCTTACCAAGAACAGGATCAGGTGGTGCAAGTGGGACACCAGCCCACAGGGAGAAATGTCTTGTGAGGACTCTTGAAAGCATTGCTAGTTTAGTTGAAATATGTACTTTTTGATCTAAGATATTGTTTGAATTTTTTTATTTTTTATTATATCATATCAGACACTTCGGTTGCTTTTGAACTACTCCTTAATTAATGCGTTTGATTCTCCTACCCCCAGCTCTGACGATAGATGCGCCATCGAGATTATTACATGAAAGATCTTCAAATTCTACCACGTTAAACTCCTAGTAATTTAAATAATATTTTGACTCATTATTAGCAGATTGAGTTTTAAGAGATAATTTTATTGGTAATTGCCAGTAAATCGAATGAATTTATTAGCTATTCGGAGTCAAGGGTGCTTAAAAGATTGAGAAATTATTTAATAATTTGAATAGTAGCTTTGCAGTCAGTTTATCTAAGAATAATGTAGAAGTGATAATTTAATTTACAAACCCAAAAGAGTACTACTTGATATCAAGTTGATGTCTTGGGTATGGCTGATTGATTATCTAACAAATGAGACTCACATGGTAACAGATAATGGTTTATGGTTTTATTTTTTCAAAAGATTCTGCTGGAAAAAGACTAAGATTATGATAATTTAAGTTATTAAAGCGATTGGAAGCACCTTTTTTCGAAATAGAAACGATTATCAAATTATAATTAGGATTTTTTTGTTTTTTTTGTTATTGTTAGTTTTTTCAACTGAGATAGGCGATTGCAGAGAGCAAAAGAGAATCATAAATCAAGAAATCACAAGATAAATAAAGAACAATACAAATATTAGACACAAAATGGAAATGCTTCAAGAGAACTAATTTTCCTAAATTATTCAGATAAAACGACCACAGACGGCAGCTCTCAGTAGAGATTCCAGCAAGCAGACACTTGGTTCAGCATGTCCTGTTATCATTAAGCATGACTTTCCAAACGAACAAAAAAACTACATCGATAATGTCGGATAAGAAATGAGTTCTTCTAAAAAGCGTTTCATTTATGATCGACCATACACTGCGAAAATCTAAAAACGCGCTTGGGGTGGATCAAATGGCGTATAAGATAATAATAATAACTAACCTGCGCAAGCAGGTAAAAGAGTATCCATGAGTGCAGGTGGGTAGCATCATCCTCATCAGCTGAACTCTGCTGATCTGTACAATAAATTACTTGAGGGATAGAAAATTAAAAAAGAATCTCGATTTGTGATCAAACCAGCTCGAAAACTCAACACCTTCTCAATCCACTCTGCGCTGTTCAAAATCAAGAAACAAAAGGAAGAACTCGATGGAAAGATTCGAGAGCTAGAGGATCTCAAAACGAACTTCAATGAGATGGATTTCTATTTAATCGCAAACTCAGGTGCGGTTGACTACATGTTCAACGGTCCAAACGGTGAAACGAATCCAAACGGTAAGCACAATGACTTCTTGTCGAATACTGATGACAGTAATGATTTCTAAGATAGTTAAAACGAAATCATTTCCCTTTCGAACATTCATCAGTAGAATAGTCTAAACTAATAGAATGCTACATCAGATAAATAAAGCCATCTTTTTTAATAGAATAAATTCACTAAATCCTCATCAACTAGAGCTGTAGGAACACCAGGTTTGCAAGGAACTGCTTCAATTAAAGAAGAAAGACCAAAAACATCGTTACCTAAATCAGGAAAGAAGAAAGATACCTCTAAACTGCGACCTCAAACAGCTAAAGCAAATTCTAGAGATGACATCAGCATGCTTAGAGGGGATTCTCGAGATATCAGTCATGATTAGTAGAATGCTGAACTTGAAATATTAGGGAATTGTGCGAAATTTTTCTAACAAAATGAACGTAGCAAAGTTCAGCAATGGGGTGACAATATTGACAAGTAAGATGGTGTAAAGGAAACAATTGATTCACTTGGGTAAAGCTTATCAACAATAAATCGTTTGCTAAGTGGGAAATCACTAAAGCAAGGATAATAATAAGATTTTCACAATATCCAAGAAGAAGCTGACGATGAGATCGAAGATCTCAAGATTCAATCTTTTGAGACACTTCTGAAAAATCAACCATCTGATAATAAAAATTCCAATAAAAATCAATCTAGCCTGTAATATCCAACTATCCCTACGAGCACAGCTCAGAACAACTAGCAATCATCGAAATTCTAACAAACCCAATTCTCAGGAAGTTATGGTCTTTAATCACATCAATACTAATCTTCGTTGCAATATTCAATTACCCAAGATATTTAATAACAACTAGGACAATCACAGTAGCAACAATAGCAAGATCTTTAATTGGAAGCGCATGATACACCCACAGTGATATCTGGGATGTACCCATCTTTTTAGAAAAAACAAAGTATCAAAGGGAATATGAAACGTGTTCAAAGTGCGACAGCTCAACAAGGAGTTTTTCGTCCATTATCGGGTAATTAGCACTCGACTGCGTAAGCTAGACCGATGACAGCAACAGGCGATGGTCTGAGTTACAATAAAACTAGTTATCATGCATTACTTAGTTATGGCCCCGTTTAAGTTGTGAAAGAAAGGATCACAAGGAATTATGATCATTTAGAACTTCTAGCTGCTGCTCAAGAACAGGAAAAAAGAAAGAAACTAAAAGATAAGCTTCGTTAGGAGAGCTAATTCGATAAGCTTAATTTGAAAGTATCCGGACAGCGATTGGCGTATAATTCTGATAATCTCGTGGAACTTGTTAAATAAACACAAGAAGCGTTACAAAGATTTAACGCATCTTAATCTGCGTCTGCAGGAGTCAATCCTCCAGCTTTTTTTAGCTCCGATTATTAATCGCAGATACTACAGCAAGCAAGTGAGTTTTCATTGCATTAATAAAAGCAGCTTTAGTAGCTTCAACAAAGGATTCTGTCCTCAGGTGATTGGCAGAACAATTTACACCCAAATCTGTCACCAAATGAATAACTATAAATACAAGAAATAGCTAGGTTATAATAACTGCATTCGCACTACAATTTATCAGCTGCTTCGGCTGAATAATCCCTTCTCGCTTCCAACAGAGCAGCGATTGATTTAGATCAAATGCAGAAAGATCAAAGTTTGAAACTTATTCGACCAGGTACAGCTAAGAATTCATCTCTTCGTCCTTCTTCCGCTGTAGCTGCTCAGCCATTCAATGGACTCAATGTTCCGTTCGCTGAAAGTGTCGCATTCAAACTTCACTCGGAGAACAGCAATGGGAATAATTCTAATATCACAAATTCCTTGTTAATGGTGAGTGGATAAGGTGCATCGCTAGCATAATTGCATTCCCATGACCTCCATTAACTAGGATCACATGCAAATGCAGCTGGCATTTCTTCATCTTCGGGGGCTGTGCTGCATTAATAGTAGTAACTCCTTGCAGCAGCTTAAAACTTTTAAAATATATAAAGTATGCAGATGGTTTAGAGCATAGATACTCAACTTGATCCTAGGTTTTCTTCAGTCGTGTCATAGACGGATAAGAAAGATACAGACAATGCTTATGCAGATACGCATATTAAGACAATTAGTGCAGAAGCGGATTCAATGTAATACAGTGAAAGTAATACTCACAATAACAATATTAATATTATGCCTTCTAATGAAAATCCAAACAATATGAATGAATTCTAAGAAGATGATGTGACTCAAAAAAGAGGAAAGATGGTTCGCCCGCAAACTGCTGCTCTCAAGAGATGAAAAATGAGAATGATTTTACAAAACAACAGTATCTTTGCATGAATTTCTCTATTTCTGTTTCGCATTCTTCCAGTAGCTTGATAAACAACCTTTCCCATATTTAAGATAATTCGACTGACTTAAATTGATTCCTACCATAGCTTATCCTATGAATAATGATATTTCTTGAACTTTTTTTGTTCTTTGCTAATTTAATAATCGAAAACAATTTTAATATTCCCGCAATTTCGTTTATCAAAGATATTATTAGTAGTATTTCCAAATGAAATAGCTGAACAGAGTAGTTATCACTGGTCTTGGAGCTGTGTCTCCACTTGGTTTAACTGCGCCACTCTCTTGGAAGGCACTTCTTAACAACGAATCGGGTATAGTTTCCACATCCGAATATGTGAATCGCCTGAAAGCTGAAGATCCTTCGAATAAACTAGCTCTGCCAGAATACTATCCACTTGAATCATATGTTGCGCCAATCAAGCAAGGATTTGATCATAAAAAATGGAAAGTTGCATTTTCAGCAAATAACACAAACTCCTACGCAATGGCTGCAGCGCATGAAGCCCTTACAGATAGTGGTCTGATGGAAATACTACAGACAAGCGAAGATTTGCAGGTATAGACTGGAGTGAATGTAGGTGTGATGAGCTCGAACATTCCAAGATTAACTGAGATTCTCAGAGATTCGCAAACAAAAGGGTTTAGTTCGTTGAATAGGCTGACGATTCTGCATGTTCTCACTAATATGGCATCAGCGAACATCAGCATAAAATACAATCTAAAAGGTGAACAGCAATAATGAACAAAAAAAGGTTTTTAGACTCTTCCAAATTATTAATTATTCGTTTGTTTCCCCAATATTTTCATCTAAAAATGTTTGCTTTTCTAATTTAAATGTCTTCTTTACCCCCACCACACAAAAGGTCCTTCTGCTACAGCTTCCACAGCATGCGCTACAGGATCCAGTGCTATTGGAGATGCCTTCCGAAACATTCAACTTGGTGACGCAAAGGTTATGCTCGCTGGTGGCAGTGAAGATTCTCTTTGTCCTACAAATCTCTATGCTTCTATGAAACTCTAAGCAATGACTACTAAAAAATATTCCTCCCCTGATTAATCTAGCAGGCCATTTGACTCAGAGAGATCAGGATTCGTTCTTGGAGAAGGAGCTGGGATTATTATCCTCGAAGAACTACAACATGCTTTAAATCGTGGAGCTAAAATCTATTCAGAAATTATTGCATATGGATAATCTTCTGATGGATATCACCTCACAAGGCCAATCGAAACAGGAGAAGGTGGACTTCGAGCAATGCAGAATGCATTAAATCATGGGAATATTCATCATTCCTAAGTTGATCACATTAATTGCCATGCAACAAGCACGCCAGCAGGGGATCTAGCTGAAGCTGTTGGAATCAGTAAATTATTCAATGAAGATCCATAAACCTTGCAGAAATGCACGATAACAGCTAATAAAGGAGCTATTGGACATACTTTTGGAGCAGCTGGAGCTATTGAGAGTATATTTACAATTATGTCTATCAAAGAGAGTATTTCACCGTTAACAAGAAATCTATCGAATCCGATTGCAAGTCCGGTATTGAATATCGTGAGAGAATCACAAGGATAAAAGATTAACTATGCATTAAAAAATTCTTTCGGATTTGGGGGAGTCAATGTATCCCTTTTATTCAAGCGATTTGAAGGATAGTGAAGAAAGGGAAGTTGATTTTGTATGTTGTTTTGGTGATTTTTCTTGTAAAAAAAAGAAGAAGAAACTGTATTAAAAAATCGATAAATGTAGAAGAAAAAAAGAAGAGAATTTGTTTGAGGATTTAAACTATTGTTTGTAGTTTTAGGATTCTTTTGTCGATGATAAAATCTATCTGAATAGCTAAATTACCTCAAGATACCTGTGAGATTAAGAGCAGCTGCTTGGGATAGTTTCTTTTCTAATTTGATTTGATTTAACAACACCTCCTTGTGAATATTTTCAAAAAACAAAAAAAACAAGGAATAGAAGTGAAAATAAGCAAAAATGCAAATCAAAATATTCAACTAAACGAAAATCAATAGAGGGCTCTGCAATCGCTCAATGCGTCTTCTCCTATGTACTCTTGCCTTGGTTCTCTTAGACAACATCTAGAATAATAGCGTTTAAGCCCTTAGTACATGCAATGGAAGCGAATAAATAATCTAAGATATCACTATCGATACCGCTTCCACAGAGCAATCATGCGATGATTCAACAATAACTCGCTACTACATTGAATGGGAAAACATGTACCTTCAATTCCAGTACAAAACCAACAGAGGAGTGCTTGAGATAGACACTGGATTTCGAGGTGCAAAATTGCGAAAAGAATCCTCAGCTGGGAATACATAATGGTATTACCTCAATCAAATTATCTCGAGATCTCCAGGAATCAATGCCTTATCTGGTGTTGCAGGGTCAGGTGAATTACAGTTCTATTTTTCTTCTTCTAGTTCTTTGTCTTCTTCTTCAGATGGAATCATTCTATCTGTGATCCTCCAGTTAAATAGCGAATATACATAGAGTCAACTATCCTAATTCATGGTGAAGATGGATCCTACTATTGTTGGTGAGAAACAAACTATTAATCTTCATAGGACAATCAAGAATGACCTCTCGATTCGCTCCAGTATCTCTGAGTATTCCAATGCTGTCTACAAGGGGAATTCTGTTACATGGTTGTTCTTCCCTGAATATTTACAAATCGGCGCGAAACAATATGAAGCTCTGACTAATCTATGGGATAATACCTATTTGCTCTACAAGTATGATAATTTAGACACCGAATAGGTGCATTGCGCAGCTACCACTGTTAAATTCGCTTTTTGCACGAGTTCAAATATCTTGAGAATATCTAATCTAATTGCTATTCTTCTGGTGTTTAAAATGGCTTTTTGAAAGATGTCCTCTCCTGAATCGAAATATTAGAGAGAAATCACAGAGCCATGAGTGAAATAAATGTAACCAATTAAAATCTGATTAAAAAAGTATCAAACTCAATAAACTCTCTCTCTCTTTATTGATTCTTGATTCACAATTTTTGTATTGTCCATAGGAACTTTTGGCATCGAGCAGGATCTACAAGCTTAACAAAATGATTTATACTGTGTAGCTATGTTCACATATCCAAGATGTTAATATTTCTTCCATAAAAGCCATAAAAGTGGTAGCAAAACAAATTTGTTTGTTTAAAAATAAATATTCATGAACTCTCTGACTGTTTGATTCAAACATAACCCCTCTACTACCAACAAGAATACATCATAAACTGATAATGTTTATGCCTTTTTTAATATATTTTTCTTTTCCTCTTTGTATATTTTTTATTCTTTTTTAATGGTCCTGTTAATTGTGTTTTGGAGATTTAATAAAGTCTCCAAAGTTGACGAAAGATGAAACAGCATAATGCTCAATAAGCAAACAAAATATGAACTGGTTAAACTATGAATGAATCTGGTCAATAAGCTATTCGTCTACATTGTCCATTCTCAAGCCTTTCATTTTCTTTGCAAGTAATTGTTTAATTAATTGGAGTTATAACAATTTTCTTCTTGATTCTACGAAGAGTTTCAGGTTATCTCTCAGTTCCTTGATTAATGTCAACGCCTTCCAAAGTATTCTACGCTTCTTGGGCCAGACTTATGATAAGAGAAGTGCTTAAGAGAAGCAAGAAGAACAATGAGATGGATTTCATTTTTTTATTTCAAAGGTATTATTGTTATTTTTGTTGTTGTTGTTGTTTACTTCGGTTTTTGTTTATTGTTTATTTATAATTTGTATTATTCCAAATGAAGAAGAAGATTGCTTTTCAATCAGCAAAAAAGGGAATAGAAATATAAAAAAATAGTTGATCCTGTTTAATTGAGCTATTTCACATTATTAGACAGTTTGAATGGTCTCTCTTTTTTTAGAATAAATCACACTTAACCAATCTGAAAACTATTGAAGTTTGCTTGAAATGGAGTATGCTAGATTTGATCAATGTTTAAACTGAAGATGGTGAGTAAATTCAAGTGTAAAATTGGAGAGATAAACAAAAAAGATCTCACTTAAGCACTTCAATTGATCAGCCAGTATCATCAACCTTTAGCGAAGAGATAAACCAATGATTCTTAATCAGTAGACTTATATTAAATAAAGACCCCAGCTGAAGGAGGGGAGGGGAAGGACAGCAACATAATCAGCCAATGGTTTTCAATAATTCGTTTTAATAAATCGAAGCAGTAAATCAAAAATTACCTTGCAATAGAAATTGATTAGCATGTGTTATTAAGTAAAACTCCATTATCAAAGAACCTCAACTGAATAACATTTTCCAGTGGTATGCATTGCAACTCCAAGTGTATTAAGAGCTTTAGATTCTTCTCGTTGGACTGTCACTTTCAATTTCTTTGTTTATCTTTTAATAATAGAATTTTTTAAATTATTAGCTCAAGGCCATCATTATGGAAAATCTTGTGTATTTTCTAAACCTTCCATTTCAAGGAATGTATATTTACTTCAGTAGTGTGCTGAATAAAGCAGATTTTAAAAAGTCAGTGAATAGCTTAAACATTTAGATTTGATGCTACTTTTGGAGAACAACACTAAGCAAGGAATCATATCAAATGGAGAAAATAAAGAGTTCAGTAGGATTTTTTTAGTAACACAAGCTTTGTTAATCAATATAATGAGCTGAATTTACTTCAATCTTATGAAAAACAGATTTTTAAGATTAATGTTTGTCAATTCATATATGCAAACAGTGATTCATGATGATAACTAACATATTTAATGTTCATTTCGTCCTAGCATTTCCACGCATTTCTTCCAGCTCTTGCAGTAGATGCTTATTAAGAAGAGTTTCATTTTCGTTCATAGCAGTTGTGATGGCTTTTTTGTTGATAGCATTATCAGTCATCTGCTCCTTGAGTGTCGAAGCATATGTCTTCATGACATTTGCCTTGTCTGTTTTCTTCTTACCTTCGTATTTAATGAACTCCTCGTTGTCTTTCTTCCAAATCACGGCTTGCTCGTTGAAATTCAATTTTTCTAATCTTTTCCTTTCATCTTTTTCTTCCATCTGCTTGAATAAATATTCCTTCATAAAGTGCTTCTAGTCAATTGCTTTTTTCTTCTATTCCAACTCCAGCTAATCAAGCTTCTTCTCATGTCTGAGATGATATTTATCACGTCTTCTCTCCATAAGTCCTAATTTATCTTCATGCTCTTTCGCTACAGTGTCGAGAGCAAGTTTTTGGAATTATTTCATTTTAGTATCACGATCATGGATATTCTTTTCTCTTTCGTTATCTTAATCTGCTATTAATCGGCAGTATGCATCCATGAGCTGTATGTTCTCTTGCCTTTCTCGTTCTGCTTCTTGTTTGAGTCGTTCTTTTCTTTCTTCATTGTCTTGGAGTAATTTCTGCATGACAACAGCTTGATGCTCTTTCTTGAAGTTCTGATATCGCTATTCTTAGTCTAATTCTTCTTTCACTTTCTACATTAAATAAGCGTCTAATTGCTTTTGCTGTTTTTCTTCAGTGCGACGGCGATATTTGTTATCTTTAACTTGCTTTGCTCTTGTGATTTTCTCCATTTCTTTAATCAACGCTAGTTGTTTTTCCTTTTCTTTTTCTCTTTCGTCGTATCGCTGCATTTGAAGGTTTAAGTTCTGCATGTAGCCATTCACTTCTTGATTATCCGCTTACTTGATTCTGTTTAAAGAGGAGAAATGAATATCAAAAGATGAAACAAATAAATAAAACCAAATCGAAAAAAAATAAGATCATTTCAAGACGAACATAACAACAAAATGTTACTCTTTCTTTTCTTGAACTTATGCTTCGAGATCCTTCCTCATTTAACGAACCTATTCCTGTTTCCGCAGCTTCTTTAGCTCTTCTTCTTTATCATATAAGAATCGATTGTATTTATAAATCGCTGCCCATTCATTCTCTTCATCTAAGAAATCCAAGTCATTATCAGCTTTTTTAATCTGAGTTCCTTAGAGTTTTTTAGTCCTGCTAGATTCACTTGCTTTATCTCCTTCGTCCTAAAATTTTTCAAAACTTATCAATAAATCATTTTCATTTTCTCAAAACAGTTAAACATGCTGCACAGTAGACTCATTTGGTTTGCCCTTTTCATTTCTCTTTCCCCACTCCCCATTTTATTTTATTCATCGATTTGCCCTAAAAAATTCAATCTTACTGCAACTGATTTCTGTTGTGTATATCGATCAACTGCATCGAAATTCGATGCTCCTGACATTTTCGAAATTCCTGATTTAACTGACTCTTCATCATCTTAACGAACAGGATTGACATGTTTGCCATTTGCATTATTAGTTTGTGCTTTGATGTTTTCCTCTAAACTCTTCAATCCTTCAGCAGTAATATGAGGATTCTAATTCATATAATTAGCAACTTCCCCGAAGATTAAATCAGTATTGTTGATTCCATATTTTTTAGATAATCTCTCAGCGACAGTTCTTTTGAGTTCTTCACGCTGAACTTGCGTAAGATTCTTACGAGATTTTGGTTCACTCTTCGTGCTGGGGTGTTGCTTTGGGTACATCATCTTCCCTGCGCAGATTCAGCTCTCTATCTCTTTTATTATTTTTTTTCGTTTAATTTATTGTTGCACTGTTTATCTGTATCACTCATCCCAAAACGAAAAACAATTCACAAAGATAACTTTCATTGGAAAATTAATAATCTTTTTGTAATATAACTTCTTTTCTTCCCTTTTTTGGAATTATCGTCAAGCAGACAAACTTTCAAGTTCAGTCTTTAAATCATCTGAAGAAAATAATGTATTTTGACTCCACAAAACAATCAATAATGATCTAATTCTTTCAACTCAGAATCTGCAGACATTTTGTTTATTTAAGATATCCTTTTGATTTCAGCTTTTTATTTGTAGAGAAAACTACAGATTTTTACTTGTTGAAGTACTCACAAAACAGAAGTGCTAACTTTTAAGTTGAGAGTGTTTGTTCCCTTTCCGAAAAGTTTCAGTAATTTGAGAGGATTAAGGAGACAAAGCAAAAGAGGGAAAAATCCTGATAACTTTTTATTACAAGAGTTTTGGTTCAGATATCCATTTAATTAATTGTAACTTGATTGCCAAGTATTGGTTTATTAAAAAATTAAAATATTCGGTATTTAAAATTCTAGAAGGTTTGTATGAGACACTCCATCTCAAAAATATAGTTATTTTTCCTTGAAATCTATTTGAAAAAGTAAAAACATCCTATTTAAGAAATTATTTTAACTGAAAATTCACCAATTAATTTACAAAACACTACTAATAAAGTTAATCTTCTTTAATTACACAAGCTGTGGGGAATATTTAAAGAAACACTGTGAAGGATTACATATTTCAAATATGTAATTGAGAATTGAAAAACAAAAAAGAAATCGTAAAAAGGAAAAAATTAAAAATAGTAAAAACTAGAATACCATTTTTGTGATCAAATGTTTGATAAAGCTCAAATGGAAACTCCAAAATTATTAGAATCTATTGTTGAAAGGATTTCAATAAACACAGAGAATCTATAATCGCTGACGAAGGAACTGCAACAGACACATAATTAATTAATAGATTCGATTCATTTATATCACACTTGGAATCAGATTGGTGATAATGGTGCAAAGAATTTAGGAGAAGAAATTGCAAAGTGTGTTACTCTCACTTCTTTAGATCTAGACTTCAACCATAATAGTATTGGTGATAACGGTGCAAAGTATTTAGGAGAAGGAATTGCAAAGTGTATTACTCTCACTTCTTTAAATCTAGATCTCAGCGGTAATAGTATTGGCGATAATGGTGCAAAGTATTTAGGAGAAGGAATTTCAAAGTGTGTTTCTCTCACTTCTTTAAATCTTTTTCTAGGTCAAAATAGTATTGGTGATAATGGCGCAAAGTATTTAGGAGAAGGAATTGCAAAGTGTGTTACTCTCACTTTTTTAAATCTAGATCTAAATCTAGAGGATAATAGTATTGGTGAGAATGGTGCAAAATATTTAGGAGAGGGAATTGCAAAGTGTGTTACTCTCACTTCTTTAAATCTAGAACTCTGGAGTAATAGTATTGGTGAGAATGGTGCCAAATATTTAGGAGAAGGAATTACAAAGTGTGTTACTCTCACTTCTTTAAATCTTTTTCTCAGTCAAAATAGTATTGGTGAGAATGGTGCAAAGTATATAGGAAAAGGAATTGCAAAGTGTGTTACTCTCACTTCTTTAAATCTAGATCTCAGCGATAATAGGATTGGTGATAATGGTGCAAAGTATTTAGGAGAAGGAATTGCAAAGTGTGTTACTCTCACTTCTTTAAATCTAAATTTATACGATAATGGTATTGGTGAGAATGGTGCAAAGCATTTAGGAGAAGGAATTACAAAGTGTGCTACTCTCATTTCTTTCAATCTAAATCCCTAGTTTAATGATATTGGTGAGAATGGATATAGAATATTAAAATAATTAGTTCTCAAATCAAAACGATTGACATAATATTACATTAGTCCTAATTGACAATAATATTAAGAAAATTAATCAATGATATTCAAAGTGTTTAACTCACTTCTCTAAAACAAAATTAAGATAAAAAGTAATACAAATATTATATTATCCTTTTATGACACAACCTTTTTTCTGCAGTTCCCACCTTAACAATATTAAATGAAGGGTTCTTATGTATTGCATATTGTGTAACAAATCTGAAACTAAGAATTGATAAAAAATGTTTTGTTTAATGGTTTGTATCTGTTTTTGTTGGATGTAACATTCTATTCAATTTATCATTTCTTATTTTACCTTTTGATGATAAAGAATAATTAAGATAGCCATTAATTTTTTACCAGAATTCTGAGAGATAAATTAGATATTCAATCATAAAGGTTTTAATAATATCAACTCAAAATTATTTATTATTAAAGGTGATTCAAAGAGAAACAGGTCAATGTTAAAATGGGGTTGAAAAAAGCTATCTTTGGGAATTTTATTAACAATTAGATTTGCTTAACAGACTATGTGATATATAATGAATAGCGGGGGGTGTTTGTAAGTGCAGACTTATGCCAGTCCCCGCTATTCATTATATATAAAACGACCTTCATATTATATCATACTAATATTTTGATTTAGACATTCATTTAAATAATTGTAATTTGATTGCCATGAATTTATTGATTAAAAAATTAAGATCTTTTGTAATAAAATAACAGAAGGTTTTGATGAGGCATTCCACCTCAATATTTTTGTTATTAATTCTTGGAATTTATTTGAAAGAGTAGAAACATCCTTTTTAGGAATCTATTCTACCTGAGAGTCCGCAAATTAATTTTTGTTTGAAAACAAAACGCCAATACACAAGTTAATCAAATTTAATTTTACAAGTTGTGGGAGATGTCAAAAAGAAACTCAGCGAAGGATTCCCTATTTTAAATATGTAATTTAGAATTGAAAAAAAACAATCATAAAACATAAAACTCAAAAAAAAAAGAAAAAAGAATTAAAAATTATTTGTCAAACTAGAATACCATTAAGGATCAAATTTTTCATAAAATTCAAATGGAAACTCAAATATTCTCAGAATCTATTGTTGAAAGGATTTCAGTAAACACATAGAATCAATAAGAACTGATGGAAAAACTACAATAAACACCTAATGAATTAATAGATTCAATTAATTTCTAAAAAACTTGGAGTAATATTGACGAGAATGATGCAAAGTATTTAGGAGAAGGAATTGCAAAGTGTGTTACTCTCACTTCTTTAAATCTAGATCTCACTGGTAATAGAATTGGCGGTAATGGTACAAAGTATTTAGGAGAAGGAATTGCAAAATGTGCTACTCTCACTTCTTTAAAACTAAATCTCTAAGGTAATATTATTGGTGAGAACGGTGCAAAGTATTTAGGAGAAGAAATTGCAAAGTGTGCTACTCTCACTTCTTTAAATATAAATCTCATTGGTAATAGAATTGGTGACAATGGTACAAAGTATTTAGGAGAAAGAATTGCAAAGTGTGTTACTCTCACTTCTTTAAACCTAGATCTCATTAGTAATATTATTTTTGAGAATGGTGCAAAGTATTTAGTAGAAGGAATTGCATAGTGTATTACTCTCACTTCTTTAAATCTAAATCTCAGGATGAATAAGTTTGATAAGAATGGTGCAAAGTATTTAGGAGAAGGAATTGCGAAGTATTTAGGAGAAGAAATTGCAAAGTGTGATACTCTCACTTCTTTAAATCTAGATCTAGGGGATAATAGAATTGGCGATAATGGTACAAAGTATTTAGGAGTAGGAATTGCAAAGTGTGTTTCTCTCACTTCTTTAACTCTAAAACTCTAAGGTAATAATATTGGTGAAAACGGTGCAAAGTATTTAGGAGAAGGAATTGCAAAGTGTGCTACTCTCACTTCTTTAAATATTTATCTAGGGGATAATAGTATTGGTTAGAATGGTGCAAAGTATTTAGGAGAAGGAATTGCAAAGTGCGCTACTCTAACTTCTTTAAATCTAAATCTAGGGGCTAATAGAATTGATGAGAAAGGTATTAGAATATTAAAATAATTAGTTTTCAAAGCAAAAAGATTGACAAAAAATAACATTCATTCGATTAGACTATGGTATTGAGAAAATTAAACAAGGATTTTCAATGTGTTTAACTTACTTCTCTAAAACTTAATTAATAATAAAAGTAATTATTTGTAGTATTATTCTTTATGGTTGTTGAGTTACTAATATTTTGATACAGACATTCATTTAAATAATTGTAATTTGATTGCCATGAATTTATGGATTAAATAATTAAGATCTTCTGTAATAAAAATAATAGAAGGTTTTTATGAGACATTCCACCTCAATATTTTTGTTATTAATTCTTGAAATCTATTTGAAAGAGTAAAAACATCCTTTTTAAGAATCTATTCTACCTGAAAATCCGCAAATTAATTTTTGTTTGAAAACAAAACGCCAATACACAAGTTAATCAAATTTAATTTCACAAGCTGTGGGAGATGTCAAAAAGAAACTCAGTGAAGGATTCCCTATTTTAAATATGTAATTTAGAATTGAAAATAAATCTCAAAAAAAAGGAAAGAAAGAAAAATAATTTGTCGAACTAGAATACCATTTGTGATCAAATGTTTCATAAAATTCAAATGGAAACTCAAAAATTCTAAGAATCTATTGTTGAAAGGATTTCAATAAACACATAGAATCAATAAGAACTGATGGAGAAATTACATTAAACACCTTATGAATTAATAGATTCAATTAATTTCTAATAAACTTGGAATAATATTGACGAGAATGATGCAAAGTATTTAGGAGAAGAAATTGCAAAGTGTGTTACTCTCACTTCTTTAAATCTAAATCTATTAGGTAATGATATTGGTGAGAATGGTGCAAAGTATTTAGGAGAAGGAATTGCAAAGTGCGCTACTCTAACTTCTTTAAATCTAGATCTCACTGGTAACAGAATTGGCGACAATGGTGTAAAATATTTAGGAGAAGGAATTGCAAAGTGTGTTACTCTCACTTCTTTAAATCTAGGTCTCATTGGTAATAGAATTAGCGGTAATGGTACAAAGTATTTAGGAGAAGGAATTGCAAAATGTGCTACTCTCACTTCTTTAAAACTAAATCTCTAAGGTAATATTATTGGTGAGAACGGTGCAAAATATTTAGGAGAAGAAATTGCAAAGTGTGCTACTCTCACTTCTTTAAATATAAATCTCATTGATAATAGAATTGGTGACAATGGTACAAAGTATTTAGGAGAAGGAATTGCAAAGTGTGCTACTCTCACTTCTTTAAATCTAAATCTATCAGGTAATAATATTGGTGAGAATGGTGCAAAGTATTTAGGAGAAGGAATTGCAAAGTGTGCTACTCTCACTGCTTTAAATCTAAATCTAGGGGAGAATAGTATTGGCGATAATGGGGCAAAGTATTTCGGAGTAGGAATTGCAAAGTGTGTTACTCTCGCTTCTTTAAATCTAAAACTCTGTCGTAATAGTATTGACGACAATGGTGCAAAGTATTTAGGAGAAGGAATTGCAAAGTGCGCTACTCTAACTTCTTTACATCTAGATCTATTAGGTAATGATATTGGTGAGAATGGTGCAAAGTATTTAGGAGTAGAAATTGCAAAGTATGTTACTCTCACTTCATTAAATCTAAATCTATTAGGTAATGATATTGGTGAGAATGGTGCAAAGTATTTAGGAGAAGGAATTGCAAAGTGCGCTACTCTAACTTCTTTAAATCTAGATCTAGGAGAGAACAGATTTGATGAGAATTATATTAGAATATTAAAATAATTAGTTTTCAAAGCAAAAAGATTGACAAAAAATAGCATTCAGTCGATTAGACAAGAGTATTGAGAAAATTAAACAAGAATTTTCAAAGTGTTTAACTAACTTCTCTAAAACTTAATTAATAATAAAAGTAATTAATGGTAGTATTATTCTATATGACACAACCTTTTTCTGTAATTCCCACCCACCATAAAAAACTAAATCAGAGAGTTAAAGCAAAAGAGATTTGCTGATAATTTTTGAATTACACTAATATTTTGATTCAGACATTCATTTAAATAATTGTAATTTGATTGCCATGAATTTATGAATTAAATAATTAAGATCTTCTGTAATAAAAATAATAGAAGGTTTTTATGAGACATTCCACCTCAATATTTTTGTTATTATTTCTTGAAATCTATTTGAAAG
>Ga0302271_10001201_pt1 | contig 25251 bp, 8 predicted proteins | sample III_Bog_N1_1_FD_198767 | JGI IMG/M metagenome (GOLD analysis project Ga0302271, IMG submission 198767) | Peat permafrost microbial communities from Stordalen Mire near Abisko, Sweden - III_Bog_N1_1 | ecosystem: Environmental > Terrestrial > Soil > Wetlands > Peat | place: Sweden: Abisko... | reverse complement strand
CAAGCAGTAGGTCTACCCTCCCAGAAATAATAACAGCAATAATCTTATTGATCAAGTCCTTAGCGTAAGTAGTAGGCCGTAGAATAATTCTATTTCTGGATTGCCCAATCCGCAATAGAATCCTCTTGGGTTGCTAATCATACCAAAAAATAAAACTGAAGCAAATGAGTTTTAGTTGAAAAATGACCCAGAAAGCAATAGTTTTCTGAATAACGAAAACAACCTAGAATTAGATTTTCCTTAGACTAAGCATACAGTGTCTTGGTAACTTTAATGCTCTAAATCAATGTGTATCTGTCTGCTGTTTAGTCTTATCGCTGCTGGAGGAGTAATTTTGCTGATATTAACTGGATAAATATGGCTACTTATAGTTGGTGTAATTCTGTATTACATAGAATGTCTGTTTGGTAATTCATTTTGGCGCATCATAAAATCAGCTATTTCATAAGAATAATTTGAAAATCAATATGTCTAAGCGCTATCTGATGATCCATCGATATCATTCAAAGCTACAGCATACATGATTCTTATAAAACTCAAATCCAAAAATAAACCAAACAGCTAATAATAACAAAATTCTTAACCTACAGTTTTGAAACAGTAGTAATAATAATAGCAATAGCAGTTGATCCCTTTATTGCCTTCAGTTGAAATAAAAAAACATGAAGCTAATAATGCTAATAATAAAGATCCTTTAGCATAACTTCCTGCTTTAAATCATAACTCTCACTCCTTACCAATTATGTAAATCTAAAAAGAAAAAGCAGCAGCCTCAGAAAGCGATCAAAAAAGTACAGTTGTAACTGATGTTCTTAGAATCAGATAGGCTGTATATTCAGAATAGAAATCCTTTTCCTTCGTAGCATCTAAGGATTTCAGTCCAGGATTGCAAGAACTCTAGAAAATACTTAATAACAATTCGTTACTTAGGGTACATCCTATTTCACAGTGGAAACCAGGGAATCCTCAAGCTAAATTAGCTTATTAAACCTTAAAAGACGAAATCCTAGCTAATGCTAGACTACGATCGGAGGACATTGAAACAGAAGAGCTCACGAGTTCACATCAATTCACAGAACCAATTTTAGTCAGAAGTTAATCTTCACGTCCATTATTCTTCTCCACTGCAGCGTTCATTATTTTTTCTATTTTTTTTCTATCCTTCCCATTTAGATTCTACTATCTCAACACTCAGCGGATCCTGCAGCTACATTTGTCCAAGAAAGTGTTTGTATGAAGAAGGAGAAGAAAAACGATTCTTTTCTTTGTCTTCAAGCAGACAATCATTGTTTTTCATTTATTTCTCGTTTGTTTCAAAAATAAAATTATTAAAAAAATGAATGTTAGAGCTATTATAAATATTCTCTTATTTTTATCCTTTAATCACTTATGCTTTCATTAATATTCATGATTGCTATGTCTCAGCCTTTACTCATTCTTTAAATACAATTAAATCTAACTAGTTGAGGTAAATTGCATGAGGAATTAATTAATCGATTGAATTATTAATTATCTGAGAGAGAGAGAGAGATCAGGAGTTAATTTCATAAATATCGAACGTTATGTAAGTATTTATTCTTTACTTCTTGGAATACTAATTTATCGTTATTTTTTAAGTTTATTTATGTGCTTATCTTTCAAATAAAAGTAAATTTAGCTTGTTTTAGAATTTATAATTATTCAAATTCTAATTCTTGAAATCATCTTCAAAACTCCTTTATCTAACAAACACTTTATAAATCCATCGAAGAACTAGCTAAACGCATATTTCTTTGAAGAAATCATTGGATAAGTTAGTCTGATCTCATTTTTAACACAACATAATTTTCTACCAAAAAAAACACACTATTTTTCATTTTATTTTAAAGAGATAACACATCTTTTTTAAGCATTCGTTCATTTTAAATGATTCTAGACTTGAAATGGGTTAATTTTGATTTTGCGGGTGGAAGATTATTCAAATAAAAACAAACAAAATTAGAAAATTTACCATAATCTGATAAGAACCTTCACTGAACTAAAAAACAACACTTTAATATTGTCATTTTATTCTTTTTATTTTTTTCAAAAAATTTATGGAAACTCTCAAAAAAAGCCAAATATCACTGGCTTATGAAACTAACCCAACCCAATAGTAGCTACACATAGACATCGAAACCCATCTTAGAATAGCGTTACAGATGTTCCCTTTCAAAGAGCCTTACTAATAGTAGGTTGACTCCATGCGTGCAATCATCACAGCACTTCATAACAAACAAAATCTCTTGTTTCAATCTCCGACAGGAACAGGAAAATCACTCATGCTTCTTTGTAGTACACTTTCTTATTTAGAGCTCAACGAAAACAAGGATTACTAGATCCTTTACTTAACCCGCACTAAAGGATAAATAAACGGTCTGATCAAAGAACTTGATAAAATCAAAGTTCTTAAACATGGACTATTTCATAACTATGCTATCCTAGCAGGGAGAATGAATTTCTGCTTGAGGAAACAAGAGTTCAAGCAGACAACCATAAACAACAACTAACCCAAAGAAAAATCTCTTTTTAAAATATTCGATGAATTCTGCACGGAATGTAAGCGAAATCCAAATAAAAAGAAATTCGAGGATAATATCGACAAGAAGAGTATTCTAAACATATCAGAGGAAAGAATAATTTGTAAAACTAACAAAATATTCAACTGCTCAACACTTGAAGAAGAAGAAGAAAAATAAAAACAAGGATGTATTCATTTTGCCTTGAATAAATACATAGAGAAGAATGAACTGAAGTTTGATGGATTCTCCAGAGTCAAATTCATTTAAGATGGAGTTACTCATGAACGGTTACCTGACATTGAAGACATGGTTGAGCTGTTTGGATAAGAAAAAGCACAATGTCCATTTTATTTTAACAAATACCTCGCAAAATCAGCTAATATTGTGTTTATGAATTATAATTATCTTCTCAATCCATAGATCTTAAATCACGTCAGCAGAAATGTCTTAGATGATTGCTAAAAACACATAATTGTCTTCGATGAAGCACACAACATAGAAGAAATAGCAGAAGAATAATTTAATTCCAAACTTAAACTTAAAACAGTACTGAGATGCATTGAGATATTTGAGAATATTGAGAAAGGAATCAATAAAGCTAAAAATTTTAAACTATTGGATTTAATTAGGGAAATTGGTTTCAAATTAATTGAGAAAATATATGAAACTAAGGAAAGAAATGAAAAGAAAAAAAAAGAAGGAGATTAAATGCAGAAGAAAGAGACGGATCAGTCAGAGATGGATATCTGTTCTGATAATATACAATCTACAATACCATCAGAAATTATTGATAAACAAGAAAATTAACAAGATATCTAAAAGAGGGAGGAAAATTATCAATTTTGTAATGTTTTCTTAGTTTGAAAGCAATTATTTTTAATTGGAATGCTACCAGAATTAAATATTCTCCAAGGGATTGTTCCCCAAGAATAAATATCAAAGTAAAATTAAATTCGTTTGGAATAATTTATTTACTATTTTTTTTTGGGGGAGAGGAGGGGGTTTTTTTCATCTAAATAGAATAATCGTGTATTTTCATCAGAAGAATAAGGATAAAAAACGGAAACAGACAAAACAACCCAATCAATACTTTCAAATGTTTATCCAAGATAACAGAATATGGAGATATCATAAGTTGAAGATACCCTAAACAGAATCAAGATGCATAAAACAGCTTTAGATATCTTATTATGAATAATGAAGTTGGTATCATCAGTGGAGAGTTTAAAAAAGATGAAGAAGAAAACAAAAATAATTCTAATTCAGTGCCTTTACTCATGACTAAAGATCGATCTGTTGTGAGAGATCTTGACTCAACAAATGATTTGGTTTTCGTTCGCATCCGAGACAAGATTCAATGGATCATGGAGCACCAGATGAAGAATTCTCACTTTTAGTAATTCAATAAAAGGATAAAAACGTGATGAGAATGTATGAAAAGTGTGGATATTTGATTTTTAGGGAGGAGAGAGAAAAAAAGGGATATTTTATTAGTTTTTTAGTTTTGTGTTAGAACCATGTTGTAACAACAAAATATTAAGAAATAGCCTGTTTAAGTGACATTTTTATGATTTATTGAAATATCAAGAACTTCAATATTTATCAAAGGAAAGGCAAAAGTTTATCCAATGTCTTAAATTGCTATTTCAGATAATTCAGTTTAATTTAACTAAGAAGCATACAAACCAAATATTAAAAGCATATTAGTTACAGTTTTTCATCTCAAAATAAAGCGGCCAATCCACTGAAAATCAAGTTTTGAACTCAGCAAGCAGTAAACTAATATTTTAAGAAGAAAAAAACAAGAATGCAATTTGAAGCTTAATTGCTCAAATAATTCTACCTAAACAATAAAAAATATTTCTCTTCCCCAATATTATTTTTGCTACTTTCCTGTTCATAACTTTTCAAATCAACTACTGGAAGGCAATTAATTACATTATTTTTTTCACTTTTAATGTAATCCCTCTCATCTTACCACAAGGGACAATGTGTAAATTGTAAAAATAGCACACCCGCCACTTATTAATTATACTGTACAAGAAACAATATTACACAAAATTTACTAATCTAACAACAACAAAAAGAAGAAATATTGAGATTATTCTAAACTATTATCCCTGCTTATTTTGAACTGCCATCTTCTAAGTTCTTGATATTGTTTTCCGCTGAATGAATTTATTAGGGCACGTGCATATTCTGTTGAAAAATGAAGAACAATATGAAACTTAAGAAAAATAAGAACTTCCATTTGATAAATCTTTTCTTCAAATCCATCAAAATCAAAACAAATCTCTAAAGGGATAATCCCCCTCTAAACTAAGTGCTAAAATAGAGCCACTTCAGTAATCTCCTAATACAACAAGTTCGCTTTAGGTTACAACTAACCCCATTGAAGAACCATTGGTCGCTAAGCCATTCGGATATAAAAAAATAAAAAAGAATTTTCAAGACAAATCAATTCCTGATGCGTTCTTCTGCAAAGGTGGTCTTCAAATGGATTTGGAGATCTTCAAGATTGCAGGGGATAATCTGGAGAGAACTAACATGCAGTTAATCTAGCAGAGATCGAGTTTGACATCTCCTTTTAGTGCGTATAGATCGCCTGTGAGAGTTGAGAGCTTTGAAGATCTAGGATTCTTGGAAATCGAACTTGAAGAGTATTTAGATTAATTTAGTGATTTCGAGTATCTAATCAAAAGGTTAGTGGATATGCAGACAGTGATTGCATATTCGAATATCAATGCAATTTAAGGACATGTTCGAGTTGTTTAGAAGAATGAAATACTCAGATAATCTGCACTTTAGATGTATTACAAGGAAAGAACTGTAGATAAATAGATAAACATGATGAATGAAAAGAAAGAATAAGAAGAAGAAGAAGATAAAATAAGAATGAAGTAAGAAGATTAAGGTAAAGGAGAAACTGAACGGAACCATAACGATATCAACAGTACAAGAACTAAGTAAGAATAGAGATCCTAAAATGGATAGATTTCTGATAAATCAATTAAAAATGAGGATAACCCAGAATTATTAGAAGAGCTTGAGCCATTACCTGAATTATCAAAGATTCTACAAGCCCACAAGGCACAAACCAGAAGGGAACTAAAAAGGATCTTATGCAGTAGCAGCTTCAGTTCCATGGAAAATAACTACTATTTATTCGTCGTGAAATGTAATTAATAATCTGATCTATAAAATGTCGTGAGCAGTTATGGCATCAGCAGGAGACTCTCCGATCTTTGTTTTGGTGTAGATTCAAATGCATATTTCCCTCATTTCACATTGTCTAATGGGATATTCCATCCTTTTCATGACAACTTCAGTCATTTACAGCATATCTTAGTTCATTTATTAGAATACCAAGATAGACAAGTTATCCTGAGAACGATTGATAACTATGTATTTCAAGCTTGCTTAAGAAGGTACATTTTCCCTCTTGGTAACACACAGCTTTCGAATACAAATGGGTTCACTTTAATGGATCATATGATAGTTCATTAATTCATTATTAATCCATAGCAGATTCTGGAAATACAGAAGTTAAGATAGTAGAGGAAGGTATTAGATTAATAAATGCAAAATATCAATAATTTATCTCCTGCTGATGTTGAGTATACTCAAGTTGCATTGAAATTCGTTGAGAAATACAAGAGTTATCAAGATTCTGAGACAAATTGCAGCAACAGTCATAGAAAAAGCAGAAAAATTAGATTAAGATCTATGGAAGCAGGAAATAAGAAGGACAAAAAAGGTAAAAGTTGTTTTAAAAGCTGCTCAACTGATAAAATAATGAGAGTATTTGATGGTGCAGCTAAAACAGATTATGACTCTTCTTATAATTGCTAGAAGGATGTCCCAAAAGTTGCTGAATTAATAAACACTATCATCAAAGAAGAAATGGAATGAAATGAGATAAAATAATGTCATTTTGATAGTTTTTTAGCTGGTAAATGAAATTTAATTATTAGTTTATTTGTAACTGCTGGGAGCTGTGAAGATGTTTGTTTCTCCTCCTCCTCCTTTTTATTCTTTTCTGTGGTTTTTTTGTTATCTAACATGCAAAACTAGGGAATATTAATAATTTCTTTTTGATAATTTCAAGATTAAATTCAAAAGAATTAGCTGAAAAAGTGGCTATGAATCCAATAGCCCTTCCTAAGCATCAGGGCAATCAACTTTTATTGCATGCGGTGGCTCATTAAAACATCAAGGATGTGTTAGCTCTCCTGAACGATGATGAAGCTGATGCTAATGCCTGCAACATAAATGGAGCTACAGCTTTGCATTATGCTGTTCATATTAATAACCCTTCGATTGTGGAGATTCTCTTGAAGTATAAAGCTGATCCGAATAGACATGAAGCGCATGATGTTGGTGAGAAAACACCTCTTCACTATGCAGTAGAGAAAAACGCATTCGAAGTATGTTCTAAGCTGCTCGACTACGGTGCTAATCCTAATCTTAAAGATAAAAGAGGTCTTACTCCTCTTCATTATTCTGCAAAGTTCGGATTTAAACAAATCTGCTAGCTGCTCTTCACACACGGAGGAGACATTAATTTAAGAGACGAATATGGATTCAATGCTTCATATTATGCATAGGCTAATAAACATCTGGAGTTACTTACAATAATCGGCCCAGCAAGATCAATATCAACTGCTGATCTTTTGGAGTTCAAGATGCAAATGAGAGAAATCCATGGGATTAATGTACCAATTAAAGGAAAGAAGAAAAAGAAAAAGAAGAAATGAAGGAGACAGCTTAGACAGAGAACTATTGTTTTGTTTGAGATTTATTTGAATTTCTGCAAGTTTATGAAACGATAGCTACAGATTGTTTGTTTTTGTATTGTTTTAGATTGATTGCTTTTATGCTAATAACACACAATTTACATTCATATTCTTATTCATTTATCTTATGATATTTCATTCAAAAATCAAAAAGAAATAAGATGAGACTCAAAACATACATATCAGATGAACAGATACAAATCTTGGACAATACTAGCAAAATATTTTATCCTTAGAGATTTTTTCATGTTAATCCCTTTTTTTCAGTTAATTTAATTCTGTGCTTCTTTGCCAAATAACAATGGATTCAATTTCTTTTTATTCATTCTGCACTACATATTTGCATGAGCGTCTCATCAGGAATGCACAAATAGCTCTTAATTATCGGACAGGACGAATAACTTCCCTAGAATGAACTCAATGTCTTTAGTGTTTCTTGAAATTGTTGAAACAGGACTGAGATGACTTTTGAACACGTCGAAGATTTCAATTAATTTGGAATTCCATAGAGCATAGTGTGTCTCATCTATTTTTTTCTTTTTAAGAGTTGAATAGTTTCCTTCTACAATTGTTTACTGTTTGGATAAGACATTGTGGATGACCATGTTTTGCTGGGAAAATATGAGAATCTCAGATGTAACATGAAAAGAAATAATATGCTCCACGGGGAAAGATAAACGGACGGAGTAGAGAATTTTCCTTTTAAAGATGGAGAAGAACACAATTAGATTTGACGATTAGAGACAAATTATCGTGTAGTTGTCATAAGGAAATAATTTCTGTACTTCAGGCATAAGTATTCTCTTCGAAGTAGTAATTTCTCCTCCTATGAAGTCCATTTCGCAGAGAATACCTCGCTGTAAATTAAAGATCCGCTTGCTAGCTATTACAGGCCCGCAGTCACCACAAGTTATCAAAAGATTTTAGCTGTTTCTGTAAGAAAATACTGAACTTATGTCATTCTCAACTTCGTGAGTTAGTAAGCGATATTCTCCATTTTCACTTTCCAATAAATAAAGCTTGTTTTGATGAATTAGTGCAAGTTGTGTTCCGTCTAAGCTTTAAAGCTTGTAATCTTTGGTTGGCTGAGCAAAGAAAAAATTAAAGTTTGAATCATTTTTTTTAAATATTTGAGAGTTAAATAATGCTGTAAGTAATTACAATAATATTTTTTTTACAAAAGTGATTTAATTTATTAAAAATAATAATAGAATTTTTGTTTTTTGGCTGTCATTATGCTTTTTTAAGGGATAAATATCATTCAAATTGAAGTTAATCTTGATCAAATTTGGAGGAACATTATAATCAGATTTAATAAGCCCACCAACAAAAATTAAAAAAATATTCTTTTTTTGCAGTTCTTTTTTAAAAAAAATACCAGCTTTCTGTTATGTTATTTTACGTTTGGTGGTGGTATTCCTGGTGTGACTTTCTTTTCTGGTTCAGGGTTGAAGGATTCTTTGTCGAAATAGTTTAAAATGAAATCGGAGTCCTTTGGAGTATCTGCTATATCTCGTTTTTTAAGATTTGCATGAACATACAGCCTCCATTTATCGGGGATCACTTCAAAATAATATCTCATGTGTTTCTATCGCTGCAGCAAAGAGATCGTTCGATTGATAGGCTTGGAATCTAAATGAAATACAGTAATGTTCCTCAAATCCTTAATAATCTTATGACACTTATTTAGCATTTCATATTATTTTTCCTTAAAATATTCACACTTTGTTTCTATGAACTCTGCTTAATCTTTCGTTATTTTGTGGCTGTACACACTCAATGAATCTTAAAATTACTGCATTTCAAATATAGACCTCATCATTGACGAGGCTATCATTTGAATTTTTTCACATAGCATCGGAAGACTACATATTAAATGGTTTTTATGCTGAACTCTTACACATTCATAGCAGATTTGCTAGCACATCTGATTACAATTCGGATCGAAGCAAGCAAACATAAGTAAGTTACGATGAAAAGGACATAAATGAGGACCACTTGCTGTACTGCTGCAAGTAGTTTTAATTGACTTGGTAATTTTGGCAGACGAGCATATTTTGATACGCTTTCCAGTTATCATTTATTTCAAAATATCAGCTGTTTAGATTGATCTCAAAGAAAGAGAGAAGAAGAGAATGATAACTTTCTGTTGTTGACCTTCCTTTTTTGATGAAAACTAAAAAGAAAATGAATAATCTTGAAATTAAAGTTTATTAATAAGCTCATCTTGGGTTTTGCAATTCCGATAGAAATCACCCACACGAGATAAGAATGAAGGGATTATCGAAGATGTTAAGGATTATAAATCAATAAAAGGATTTCATGAGGTTCTCCCGCTTAATTTAACCCAAATTCATAAGGTAACAAAATTATTTTATGTGTGAGTTTAATCTGTATTTGTGCGATAAAAATTGAAGGGAGTGAAGGAGATTAAAAGTTATCTTTTGATCAAAAGCATGAAGTGTTTCAAAAAGAATAAGATAAAAGGATTGAGACCTAAAAGAAGATGGCAACTAATATATTTTTAGCAATACAAAAAAAAAGGCCTTTTATTAAAAGAGAAGGAGGGGAAGGAAAAAGACTAACAATTACAAACAATGTTGACTATTTTAAATTAAAGGAAGTAATAGGGCTGCTTTGATTAGTAATTGATTTTTGAAAAAGTGGATCATATGTTTTTTGTTTTTATGAGATAAGTTGGAAATTAGGAATTTTTTATAAAGTTATTGCTTTATTCGATTAGCTTTTATTAAATTTTCAAGAAAAAATGATAAAAAACATTAAATATTTGGAATCAAGAGAGAAACATTAATTACTTAATTAGTTTGATTTTATAAAGTATTTTTAGGGTCCTGAAGACAACGACTTAGGCTTATAAGTGTGATAGATTATTTATAAAGAGGAAGGCGCTGGTGAAGTATTTTGGATCATTTAAACATTATTTTAGGTGTTGTTAAGGAGAATAAAGAAGGAGAACAAATAGATAAAGTGAATAAATTTATAAAAAAGGGATAGAATTTAGATTATTTGAACGACAATGCTTGCTAATGGTTTTTTTTTCATTTTTTAAGCAAAGAGACTGAAAGAGCAGATGAAATTGTAATTTGTGCAAAACGTAAATAGTTTGTTATTGCCAGAAATATTTTAACTGACCATTGTCTTCATTGGTAATATGCTATTATTTCTCAAGAATTTTTTCTTATTGAATTTAGTTTACCACTTAGTTTGACAATAAACAATTGGTTATTATAATTATTTCATGTTTTTCATTGACAAAATACTTAAGGATACTGATGTTTCCAAGTAAATATTTTTATTTTCATTAATAAGACTAAAATATTGATACATAAATTGATTCTGTGAGTTCTACTATGTTAAATAAGTCATATTACTTTTTGAAGATCAAGATAAAATAAAATAATACAACTCATAGAAAGGAGAAAGAGTAGTAAAAGAGATCGTAACATGAGGGGAATCTCTTATATTTTGATAAGCAAGGAAGGGAGGGTTGTAATAGTGCTGATAAATAATAAAAATAGAAATAGAAGCTCAGACTTAATGATATTTGAAATAAAAAGAAAAAGAAGAAGAAACCAATCTTTAGTTGGTTTTTATTTTGCTAATCAAAACTTATTTTGATTTTTTGTTGGATTATTGTTTTCGCAGAATCTTTGAATTCATGCTTAATTATGTTTGGGTATTGAAATTAATTAAATCAAATGGACAATTTTTGTGTGTTTGATATTCAAATGCGCAGAGTAATTTAGGTAGGCGGTTAAGTTTTTGCAATCAGGTTGCTTTCACGGAAACTGTCCCACGAGGGATGAAGGCAGAATAGGAATAAGCTGATTTTCAGGCAGACAATTTCGTACTACAGCGAAATTCCTTCCAATGTGATTGCGGCGTTGGTTTCGAGCAAACTCAACCAAGTCAAATTTTTTGCTGAGGCGGAGAATCTTGTGCTAAGAAGGGAGATGAGAGGTAGTGTTTTCAGGTTCTTCTTTTTCTCGGAGATATGGTGATCGCCTTCGCTGGTTCTAGCAGGGTTTGGGTTCTTAGATGTCTTTAGAAGAAGAAGAGGATGGTAAAACTTATGAGGTATTTAAATTATGATGATTGTAAGAAGGAGGCAGTTGATTTGAAAACGTACGCGGGATATCTTATGGAACACGTTAACTGAAGAAAACAAGAGACTCTTATGGCTTATGAGATTCAATGTTGTGATCTAACCCAATATTGTTTGATTTCACATGAAAGTTAGCTCTATGGCTGTTGTTGACGTTGTTGTTTGTCCTGAAGTTGGTATTGTTTTCATGTCTGGGTCTATGGTGGTTGTGTCTTTGACGAGAGCTATCACTGTTGTGGTTGCTGTTGGCAGAGCTAGAAGAGCTGACAAAGTTGAAGTCGCGCATTGAAAGATACAATAGATAAATGTGAGTGGGACTGAAATACAGAAGAACAACACAGGGGAAAATAAGAATATTTTTGAAACTCCAAGAAAAGAAGGGAAAAAAAGAAAGCGGATTTGATTTATGTTATGATACTGTTGTATTTTTTCAACTAATCTACTTACACAATCAATCACGCACTCTCTTTATTATTAAATTAGGTAACGGCACACAACAAATATGGTTTTTCAAATTTATTTTTGTTTTAACTGCTGGGCTAGTTGGATTCTTTGAATTATGGAGGATATTTTTGGGATTGGTTTTGTTGTTTTTAGTTTTTAGTTTTTTCTCTCTTAACAATTTAGTTTTATTTCAAAATTATTATTGTTTTTTCCCCTCCCGCTTGGCCGATTTATTATCTTTGATTTTTAGTATCAAATGAGAAAGGAGGGAATTTAACAATTATCTTAAATTAAAAGAAGGAAAATCCTTTTTTTTCGCAAAAATAAGATTCAAATTAAGATCAGCAAATATTGCGAAACACAAGAGGAAAAAATGTGATAATGAAGTGCATAGAAAAGATCGACAGAGTGAGTGAGTTTGATTTGTGGGAAATATCTAGAAAGCATGTGGAAATATGATGATTTAAAAAGAAAATTCACAAGCCCTTTCAATGTATTTCAAAGAAAGGAAAGGATAACAGACAGGAAAGAAAGTAAAATTAAGGTATTTTATAATTTATTTAGAGCTAAAATGCACAATTTCAAATATTAAAAAGGAACAATAAATCTGATTTGGTTTCTGTTTGATTTATTTGAAATTAATCTTTCTTCTTTCCCTCCATCTCAGGTAACTTTTCTTAATCTACCCGCCTTAAATTAGTTTAAATCTACTGTTTCCTGCCAAAATTGTTCTTTTTGAGATGGATATTTATCCAATTTTTTTTTAATTTATTATTCCTCTCCAAATGATACTTTGCATGGCTTCTTTTAGTTGATTTTTGGTACGAAATGCTAATTGTTTTTTAGGATTATTATTAGGTTGGAGTTAAGAAGGAATAGATCCAGCTATTTGCACTGGGAATCCATTAAGTAATACTCGACAAATAGCAATTCACCAACTCAAAAATATTGAAGATTTTTTAAAATAAAAGTAGAAGAAAAGAATAAAATAAAAATAATGATTATTTTGTTAAAAACAATAAAATACATAAAAGAGGATACACCAAATGGATCATAAATCTTTAAAAGTGAAAAAGTTGAAGAATCAAAGTAGTAGCGATGTTGATTAAATGTTAGTAAAAGATAAGACAATAATGGAGTGTTTAAATAAAAAGGAAGTGATTTGAGAAAAGTCAGATTTCTTAAGTTTATCAAACGAATTCTTATCATTTAAGTGTGAAGGCTGTGAAAATAATGAAACATCCTTGCTTTAGTATTGCTATCATTATTCGCTTAGATTAATCTAATAATAAATAAGAATTTTTTCTAATTTTCAAACAGATTGAGTGCTCTATTTCTGAGACTCCAAACATAGGCTAACCCATGAACTCTTTTTGTTATTATTTTCTCATAAGAACTCTTCAACATTGTAATTAATATCAGCGTTTCCATAGATTTTATTGGTAATTGCTTGGAAGGCAATATCAATTTCTGATTGGTTTGAATTTGTCTCTATGAAAATCCCATTTTTAGTTTTTTCACACAATTATCGAAATTATTTCGAGGCATACTCATCCAACCCACATCCAATAATAAAGAGATTAACTTCCGCTTAATTGATACACTTCAACAGCTATCTGTCCGTGATTGTCGAACAACTATCTCCTCCATCAGAAAACAATACAATCCATTATGAGTGATTCTTCGGGACTGTTTTTTAGAACAATTTCATGGCTTGATAAATAGCTTATCTGACAGCAGATTCCCCTTTTGGCTCAAGATCAAAGGAGTTTTGTATTGAAGATCTAAGAAACAAGGTGTTGTTGCTTTTTTCATTCAGCTCAAAGACTACGTCGATGTTTTCGTTAAACCTAACATAAGCAACACGATCTTCATTTTCCACGAAATCATTGAAGAGCCTGAGAAATTAACATATTGCTGCATTTTTGTGACTGTAATCAAGAGTTTTCTTTGGATCCAGCAAACTCTTTCTGTCTTACACCCCATTTGGTATCTGTTGTGATGTTCTCTTAGCTATTCTATTAGAATTATTATTATTTTAGTTGCTCTAATTTGTAGAATTATTATTATTTGAATAAGCAGTCGTCCGTACGTTTTCAAGTTACAGATAACTGTCATTGATTTTAGAATTTTCTCTTATCCTATTAGTACCATATTTCAAGCTGTTCCTTGGTAATCCAATTTAGCTAGCATTTGAAATATCTCTTTGTCTAATATTCACTTTGACTTATTATGACTCCCTTGTAACGCAATTCATACTTTACGAAAAATCCAACACAAACACGATATCCTTTTGCTTCTTCATTTCTGTATCTTTAATCATTTTCAGTAAATCTGGTGCTAAGTCAATTAATTTATATTACTCTAAAATCCATTTGATTTTATTCAAGCACTGCTTTCGAACTTAAGGATCATATCTGATCCCTTCCCTAAGATTATCTGTGAAAAGTCTAATTGCTTTCCCAAATTTATTAAACTCTATATAGCAGCAACCTTCTTGGAATTTACAGTGCTGTCGGAGTATTTCAGGTGGGATTTCATTTTGAAAATTTTACTCAAAAAGCTTGTACATCATCTCGAAGCGGGTCATCTAATCTACAGCGGAATCTTAGCTTCGAAGTGATTCAATGTAAAGTTTTATATATTTATCTTCTACTTTGAGGTCATAGTAGTATTTAGCTTTTTCTAGAAACGCCTAGACTAATTTAAGCTTTGTGAAAATCGTTCGACTTGAGCATTTACTGTGCGCGAAATCAAGTTTTTCAGTTAAGTGAAGGCTACGTTAAAAAACCAAAAATTAAATATTAAAAAAGATTTAAAATTTATCTTACTAATCGATAGCATTTGTGAGGTAATCTTGCTTGATAATAGAATTTGTAGTTCTAAATGAAGCTTGCAGATACGCTGTCCCTAAAGAATATGCTCTATTTGAAATAGTCCTCTCTATTAAAGGTTTATTCGATATGCTCAAGAGTATTGTCTATGGACGATTTTTGATTTTCTCATAGAACAAATAATTATATGAAAAATCATATCTCTTTGCACTCTCCCAGCCATTAAACGGCTGGACATTATAATACGCGAAAATATTATCTACAAGTAACAATTCCAGCAAGTCTCTTTCAGCAATTTAAAACGATTCCAAATATGACTACATTGCATTTTCTATGCGTTCTTGTTTCATGTGGATATTCCCAATGTTATTCAAGACAATACCCACGCCTTTTCTGTTGCCTTGTTTTTCAAAGAGATTGTAAGCTTGGGAATATTTAATTAATGTTTCTTCACTGAGATCTTGATAGTAGAAATCATCGCTTGCTCTGATAATTGTGTTCAAATGCTCGAAGTGCTCAAACAACGAATCGATTTCTTACCAGTGCCCTAAGGAAAGTTAGAATAATAAATGAAAATATGGTGCAAAAGTGACAATCAATCTTACTTTGTGTGTTATTTTGCACTTTTACGTAAAGATTTCCACGATCAATTTGCTCTACTTCTTCTTTCAGCTTATTGATAGGGATGATAATGTGATTTGAGTATCTGTAGATGTAGCAGAATACAATGAGTAGTAACCCAATCAGTAATAGGATTCCAGCAATAAGCAGTGTATTCATAGAGGAATCTATTTCTTCATTCATTGGCTTGAAGATCTCTTCACTGATGGGGATTTCTGTAATTGTTGTGAAGATCAATTAGGTGCCTGATATAAAAGTAAAAAGCAAACGAATAAAAAAAAAACACACAGAAATATGCTCTTTTGGATAATCTCTCTTACCTGAGAAGTATGTATCCGTGTCAAAGTTAACAGTGTATATCGCTATTTAGAACTCCCTGTCTGCTTTCATGTAAGTGCTGGTGATAAGAAACTCCGTGGAAGAAAATATCGTGTAAAATCGATCAAAATTGTTGTAAAAAATATTTGCGTCGCTTGAACCTGTGTAACTAGCCACATTAAATTCTCCAGACCAGAAGGAAGATATGAAATTAGTTGTTACTGAGTCAAAGGCAATAAGCGGAGTGTAAGCTTAACCAGTTTATACAGCATTCATTTGGGATATGTAGATTTTGGAAATATCACGGTTCTTTAAGGAATGCAGAAAATTACTTTCTTTTATGAGAAAATACAAACAAATTGTGCCTCCAAATATCGAAGGTCCTCCACAAAGAGCTGGATTACCAAGATCTGAGCAAAGAATCGAGATACACAGTGTTATGCTGATCATGACAGTTGTAGTACCACTGCAAACTGCATTAGCATGCTTCATTGAGTAGAATATCCGTTTGTTGTTGTTCACATACATGTTCTTAGTATTCACATAATCCGAACTAGTTAACATTGTTTAAGTCCCCGATGTAAGAATTCCATAACTACTATCGTATCTTTTCGGAAAGGACACTTAGCTTCCATCGAAGACAGTGATAACAATGCCTTTCAACTCAGTATCTTAGACGATAGATCTGAGAACAGAGAACGTATCCATCAAGGTAGAGATGTATGTAGTTGTAGTAACTAGATCACCTGAAGTTGTGAACCACATGATTTTATCTTGATCTTGAGCTTCCGATGTTAAGCAAGTCCCAGCAGTACTCCCTGATTGGTAACTCAGATATGCATTGGAAATTATGTTAGCAGCTGTAAAAGTTGCTTTCCCTGTTGGTGTGAAAGTAGCACTGAAAACTTCCTAGACTCTTGCTAGGACAGTTAGTGCTTTGTCGAGTTGTTCTTAAATCATATGCTGATACACGCAAGCTAAATGCAATCCAATCGTACGCGTGTAGTCGATTTGAACGTTTGCGATTTCTGAAGTTGTAGTTTTTGTGATGTTATCAGCAAGAACTAAAGCCAGTGCATAATTGACGATTCCACTGAAGATTATACCAGCACAGATAGAAACAATCACAGTTGTTACGATCTTCAATTTGAGTCTGTCGAGTCCCACATGAGAGCGAAAGCAGTTGCAACAGAAGATTTTATTAAATAACTTGAGAAATCCATCCCAACAATCTTGAAAGCAATTTGTTTCTTTTAGATCCTCGGGATCTTCATAAGGCTAATAATCACCATTGAGATAGTTGTTTTTTTAATAGCTTTGGAGTGAAGGAGAGCCATTTGCATGAGGTATTTTGGTGTTCAAATATGTTTCCAGAGAATATGGTGGTTGAAGATGGTAGGTGTCTTGCTACTATTATTGGCTGAGCTCAATAAGTTATTTATTCATGCACCACCTATTTATTATTGCTTTAGCTGCGTCAGAATGATCTCAGTCTCGCAATTTTTGCTTATTTTTAAATATCGCTTGGTTCCCAAGTGCCTTATCAGACTCTATTAACTGCCTGTGTGTTAAGCAATCTTGATTGCCACAGCTATATTTGGATATTATTTGATGTGTAAATCATAAATTAAGTGGGAAGCGAAGAAAATTATTACACCAAAAGAGGTGAGACTAACCTTTTGAATAATTAATAAAGAACTGTAAGGAAAATAATTAATTAACTTGATTTCATAGGGCGGTCCTAAGGGGTATTTTTGGGAGAATAAAGATAGGAAAATCCTCAAAAATTAGGGATATTGATTTTTTTTAGTTATTAACCGAGTTTCTAGTGAAAATGAATATCTCAACTTATAGATTGTTTCAATTACGTCAATAATTTAAAACAACAGGGGTGAAATTATTGGTGTCAAATACGTCGACTTATTTTAGGTAATTACGTAAGTGTATTGCCAAGCAGTGTCATTTCTAATAAGATACTCTGTTGATTTATCACCATAGAGGAGTTTTATGTGAAAAGACTTGAGAAATCATATCTTTCAGAGATAAATGTAACATAAATTAGTAGTGACATGAACTTCCTGAATTGAGGAGATTATTAGGGAAAATTATTTCCTTAAAGATAAGTGATTTATCCTTCTCTATGAAACTGAAATACTAGCCATCAGAATTAAAAAATATCCAAAACAATTTCTTTTTCTTTTGGGGATAACTAGAGAAACTTATTAATGTTGTTTGTTTCTTTCAAATATGATTTCTAATGAACATTTTTGTTACGAATATTTTGTAACCTTCCTTTGTATTTTGCCTTCAAATCATTCTTTTCAGAAAAGAAGTGTAAGAATAAGTAAACACCAAGAAATTTACAGATAATTTAATTTAAGTCTTCCCAATTCCCAAAGAACAATTTTAAGCTTTTTTTTTCATAGAATAAATAATCTATTAATTACTTTGATGCTAAATAAACATAGGAAAAAACATATTTAGATTCAAAAACTATTGCTTAAAATTGCATTTTAAAAGTTTTAACTGTATCTACTAAGGATTTTTTAGGATTTACAATGCTTTAAAGTTGATTATTTCCCTAAAAATTGTTTTATGACAGTACTTGTGAAGATAAAATATAATAAGAGTAAAAATAAATCGACTTGAAAATGAATACATGAATCAGATTGAATCCAAATGGTAAGAATGAAAGTATTATTACATAATGTTATTAAATAAGTTTTGAATACAACTTAAGAATTAATAAATGAGATTTTTTTGTATTTTATTAGTCAAAAAGACACAAAAGAAGAGACAGAGAAGAATGTTACTTCATACTACAAAAAGTTGTTTGATATTAAAACAATTGCATTTTAAAAATTAAATAAAGAATGAATTAACGAAATAAAATTGCTAAGTTATTAATAGTTAGGTTTCACTGAAGAAATCAAGATATTTAGATAATGATATTTTTGGGATGAAATAACTCTATTTTACTGATTCTTTATTGTGATGAATTTCAAAACAAATTGAAAATTTCAATAAGGACAAAAGGAAATAAGTTCTATTTTTCTCCAGAATTGGTTGACTTTGGCGGAGAAAAACAAAAATGATGAAATCTTAAGAAAAGGAAGAAACATAAGAATATCAAAGAAACAGCGAATATTAGAATTAAACCCGTGTAATATCAGTTGATGCGAATGCAGCAGTAGGCTTAGCATTCCAAAAATCAAAAGAATCTATTAGATACTAAAATAAGCCAAAAAAAGAATCTAAACTTCAAGAAGGATAACTTAAACCACTAGAATAATAACAGCAGCTAACTCCTTAGCAGAAATAATAATCTATCTTACGAAATTGTGAAAACAATTCTCATTTTTTAGATGGAAAATTAATTGAATAAAGAATGGAACAACAACAGCGATCACAAATTTTTTAACACAATTCCTCCCCTCACTTAGACGATTCTCAATAGCTTCTTCAATTTAAGTACCCATTGAATAATTCTCCATGTTGCTCTGAGTTGAACACCAGCTGCCATAATCAACAAGATATTTCTATTATTTATCCTTCTTCTTCTCTTTCATGCAAAAATCTTCAAAAAAGTTCTTCCAAAAAACAATTAACAAATCAAATTTACTTTCCCTCTAGCTCATCCAACAGTGATATCTCCATCCCTAAATCACTTAGAGATGATATTACCAAAGAAAAAAACAATTAATTATCACAATCAAACCCTCTTTTGTTTCAGCAAAAAAGAGATTCTTTAGTTAGGCTGGAACCACTAAGAAAATCCAAACAGTTTTAGAAATCTCCTGGGAAACTAAATGATACTAGCAATGAGCTTTCAGATGATGCACTTAGACAAAATGTTAAAAATACTGCTATGATTATGAAAATATAAAACTAAATACATTTAAGAAATGTTGCTAGCAATCAAGATGTGTCTTATTTAAAAGAATGTCTGTTATCTCCAGCTGAATAGGATATCCCAGCTGCGCTCAACTCGGTTTTACTTAAAAACCAGAACAGTCTTCTTTATGTAATCTAAACACTTTTTAAATATTTTGAAAAAGTATGTTTGCTTTTTTATGGTAGTTTTTCCTAAAATTATTTCTTTTTTTAAAACAGTTAAGCCCAGAGAAGAAACAAAATGTCTATGCATAGAGTAAAAGCAAACTAACTTTATTAATGCCCTTTTTGTGAGTTAGGTTTACTTTGTTTGATAACTTTTGATTTGCTTTTTTATGTCTTTAATCTCACTTTTCCTCTATTTTTTGAGATAGTGTTTGAGCGCTAGTTTGCTTAAGATAAGTTGGACAATAACTATGATTCGATAAAGAAGAAAGTCGAAATAGATGACATTATTAGATTATAAAGCTAATCAAACCTACCAGAGTAGTCTTCAAATATCTCTCTTATTTTGAATTCTTCTGGAATTTAAGCTTTGGATCATCCCAAAAAAATCCTTATCAAGTCTAAATTGCCTAGAATTGCATTGAGCAACGACAGCAGGAGAGTATTACCTAATGGATCTTAATTTAGCCCTGGAGCTAAGCAGTTGGATTCAAGTTTTCAAAGGGCATAATCTCTGCTCACAAAACCAACGAATAGGAATGAAGCAGTTGAACTATAAAAATGGCTAGATGAAATGATTGGATCTCTGGAATTAAAGGAAAGCATGTCATTTTAGGATATCTTTGCTTAGATTGGAGTGATTTACACTGCATGCATGAAGGAGCTTGTGAGATAGATCACAATACAGTGCAAAGATAGAGGGTAATTACTACAACAAATATGGAATTCATATCTGGACATACTCCAAAAGGGGATTGAGTAGAATGCTGAAAAGAAAAAAACAGAAGAAAAAGAGCATCTTGATGAAGTCTCCAGGATACACAAGATGTATGACTAGACGATTAAGATCCTGGAAGAAAAATTAGATCAACAAAAGAAAGTCAGCATTGAGATAAGTACAAGAAAGAAGAATATTTGCTGAATAATTTATGAGAGATTTTATGTGAATAGGGTAGGAGACAATTCAATTAGAGAATACCATTCATTATTTCAGGAAGAAACTATTGGCTTCTTTAGCGGAAAAGATGAAATTGCATGAGATGGAAGGAGAACTTAGATTGGATTTAGAAGCTGTGCTGAGTGAGAATTTAAAGATGAAATTGATGCATGGTGATAATATTCATTAAGATAATGAGAATGTTGAGGTGAAATATCCAGATCTTAAGGAAAGAGAAGATTAGAATGAATAAAAGGGAAACAGGGAGAAAAAGGAGAAGGAAGAGAAAAAAGGCAATGGCAATATGGAGGAAGGTGGAAAAGTCAAAAAAGAACAGAAACAATAGAAAGTCTCTGTGGTTTCTCATCTTATTACATACAGTAAGGAATTAATGGAAAAAAGTAAGAAGGAGAGAAAATATTGAGTGACATTTGGTCTTTGTGGTACTTTTGCAGATAAGAGGCAGATGCTGGAGGATTCTGACTTGGAGTTCGAAAAAAAAATTTAATTATTTAAAGAAGCTGACGAGAATGATATTCTAAGTGATGATTCTGCGATTTTCGGAGATGATAATGATCAAATGTTGGAAGGTAAGGAGCTTAAGGAGATATAACGAATTGAAAGAAAGTCTTAAATTAAAAAGGCTTCAACTTACTATAAGCTAGATGACTTAGATTTATTAGAAATAACTCAAAGTGGAATGTAAACAGATGATATTAGGTTAACTGAGAATGATTAAATCAACGAACTTTTAAGAAAACTCTCAAATAATGAATTACTTTAGGATGCCAATCCAGAGATTATTAAGAAATATATTGATTGTCAGCAAATCATTAGACAGAGTAAAATGGAGTTATTCTAGAAATAAACTGTCATACAAGCGATAAATGCCTGCAAAGTTTAAGTCATTGCATAAAATGAAATATTTGAGTTAATGAAAAAGATAAGGGAAGAAAATGAAGTTGAAAAGAGTAAGGCCTTGCAAGCAAGACTTAAGCTCGAAGAAGCTGAATAAAATATTGCTGAGAAGAAGAAAAAATGGAAAAGAAAAGCGAATTATTATTTCGAAACCATCAAAAAAGTAGATTTTATTTGATAGATTAATGCTGGTTTTTTTAAAATCTAAAAGACAAATCAACGGGGATCTTTGAGTGAAATTTTTTATGCTTTTTTTTAAGAGAGACCAAACAATCACGGAGATAAAAGAGATAGCTGATAAGATGGAAGAATAATTGCTGGAGAACTAGCGACAGAGAAAAATTCTCAAGGTTGTGTTAAAGAAATGTATGGAAAAGATAAATCCATCAACTAGTATCAAGAGTAAAATCCCTTAGTTAGCTTCATAACCTGAAATAGAGAGTCCTGAAGAGAGGCAAGGATATATTTCAAGTAGATTTGATCAGTATTTTGAAAAGGGATAGGATTCGGAGGTTTTAACAAAATAAATTGCAGCAAAATTTGAGAGCCATCATATGATTGCTAAGTCATCTGTGGAATTAGGAGAAAGGAGCCTGATGCATGATTATTCAGATTAAGCTACAAAAGAAGAGGAAATCTTAGCAGAAAAAGCAGTTAAGGACATTGAAAAAGCTATTCACTGTATTAGTTCTGGGAAGCAAGCTGGTGCTGCTGAACTTCTCAGAGTGATTTCTCAAATAGTTTCTGAAGATCGAAGTGATGTAATGAATAATGTACCAGAAAAGAAACCTGATTTAATATGTTTTAGTTATTGATCTAGTTTAAAGATTTCTGAAGCTAATTATGATTTATATTTTATCATAAAAATAATTGTATTGTTTTTAAATTTTTTCTTCAGATTTCCATAATTAACTCTAACAAGTCATAGAATCACATCATTCTCCATAATTAGCCAGTATTAAGTCAAATTTCTTCAAGAAAACAGTTCAACTTAGAATAAAGTAACATAATAAGCATCTTTTAATATATGAAATTTTCACTTTTACCACTTTTGGAGTCGTTTTATCATTTTCAGATTGTTTAGCCAAACTACAACTATCAATGACTTTTATTTTCTTATTTCCTAAGATTACCTGCATAAAAGGATGTTCTCTCCTAACACAATCCTAGTAACAAATCTAATTGAAGGTATCTTGAAGAAAAAAGAAAAAAACATCAAAACCTCTTTAATTCCTATTAGTACCCTCAAAAGATTCTTCAAGCATGTGATTATGCAAGAAGTCATCACCAATGAAAAAAAAGGATATTAAGTACCTCTTTCCGTTTTATGTTTCGATATTCTCCTCAACAGATATGGCTTAAAATCAATTGCAGAACAATAATTATCTAAGGCAACAAACAGAAAATAAATAAAATCTTACTTACTTATCATCGATGTGACTTTTATTTTTGTGATAAAAAAGAAAATTATTTTTCCTGTTTTTCAATTTAGATCCTTAAGAGCGTTCTGTTTTTTGAGGGAAACAACCCTTAGATTGAGACAATTTCTACACTCCTAGGATTGAACAGGAAATATGATGAAATTGAGTATGTCCATTACTTAAATGGGCTAAGATTTTTCTCTACCAGCTGCCCTGAAATCCTTTTTGAATTCTTAGGGCCTTTTTGGGTTATTTAAGATAAAGCTTGTGAATATATTCAATAGTATTACGGAAGTAAACTAGGTAACATTTATTAAATTTGAAGTGCTTCTACTCAAAGAAACATTGCATTTGAATAATAAAAAGGAGAGTAGAACCTGCTAGAATTGTAGGCTGAAGTGAAGACAATCTGTGAGGCAGCAAGTACATTCATTTTTAAATTATTTCTATTATTTTCTTAATTTTTTCTGCTATGACCTAACAAAAGATGATTTAATTGACTACAATGAACTCATGAAATAGTCCAATAAGTTCTTTAACTGTCAAAGAGAGAATGTAAGAAATCACCTTGAAGAAATCTTCAACGCCATGGATGTGAATATATTTAATCAGAAGAATAACTAGAATTCACACTTTAATGATGTTTTTTTGAAATAGCTAAAAGGCAATAGAACGATCAATTACTTTCAATTCTACTTGTTATTCCACCATTTAGAAGGATCTGAGTTCACTCCAAAAGTAGGAGAGAGTATTTTCTTCTAGGATGCAGATTATATTAACTTAAAGACTGGAGATAAAGTTCTTTCATTAGATAGATTTATTACTCTTTCTGTTTAGCATAGTTTATTTAGAGAAGATAAAAGCAAGGCATTCTTAGCTAGCCCAATCAACAGTGATGCTGCTTAAAATCTAGATGATCTTAAAAATTAATGGCTGGATCTCAAGACAGCCATCACAAATAGGTTTGTTAAAGCTGGGAAATATTCTGCAGATGTCAAGAATTTCATCAAAATATTCTTTTTCTATTTGACTAATCTGAACTCATAAAAAAATCAAAGTAACCCAACAACTAACTCTTAATTAACTTTTAAATCAATATTATTATCAAATTCAAATGGTTCGATCTCTTCCTTTTGTATTTTTCTGAAGGCTTATGGATAAGTTATAAAATCATGGAGTTGGAATCTAGAATGCTTATCCTTGATTTCGAGGCTAAAAGTCTGCTTAGCGGTATGCTCCCACTAAATCTCTTGCTGATTAATGCAGCAGCATACAAATTTGAAGATATTATTTGAAGGGTAGAAAGATATTCAAACATTTAATAAACAAGTCTGATAAGAGAGCTTATTTCTCTTGTGATTTCATCTTGAGTAAAAACAATTAAAGTGAGTAAATATGTCATATTTTACAAGAAAAATTAAAAAAACCAAAATGTGGCTCTATGTGTCCCTGCAAGCTTATTCTTATTTGTCATTAATTTATCTGTAAAAATTCTATAATTTAGGTTTTTTTAGAGGGTAGCAGGATAAACTAAATTATGTAGTTTTTTTAAGTTTGTAGAAGTTGGTTGTCCTTAAAAATATTATTATTAATATTAAAAATTATGAATGTTTTATAATTTTTTTGCAATTCTTTCCTTTACTCTTCAGTTTTTGGTTTCAAAAGATTGTACGAAAGAAGGAGAGAGAAAGAAAAGTTTTTAGAGGAATCTCAAGGATTTTTTAAACAGAGGATGATTGCCATGATCATAAATTAATGATCCTCTTTGTTATTTTTGTTCATCTCACTCGAAATAAATGATTATTACCCCATCAACCCCATCTATCAGAATAATAAAATAGCAATAAGTAAAAAAGTATATTCCCTTCAAAATCTAAAAATTTGGAGAAAAAAAATAAACATCAAAGATTCTCAAGAACAACAATGGATAATATTATTTTTGCAAGATCAATAAGAACACAGCATTTTCAAGTCTAGTTAGCTTCTCAACAATTATCAAACACATTGATTATTTTCTTGAATTTTATTCTAAATATGATTGATAATATCTTTTTCAAAACACATTTCATTTTTTGATTTGTCTTTAAATATCAAAAAGACAATTAAAAACTGATATTTTTCCTTTTTAATCTTCTTATTTTCTTCTAATGTATTAAAAGTTATGTGATTACTTCTCCAATTGTCGAAAACTATGTTTTAGGTGATTTAATGTTTCGTCTCATCCCTTTCCTCACTCT
>Ga0302271_10001200_pt1 | contig 25252 bp, 21 predicted proteins | sample III_Bog_N1_1_FD_198767 | JGI IMG/M metagenome (GOLD analysis project Ga0302271, IMG submission 198767) | Peat permafrost microbial communities from Stordalen Mire near Abisko, Sweden - III_Bog_N1_1 | ecosystem: Environmental > Terrestrial > Soil > Wetlands > Peat | place: Sweden: Abisko... | reverse complement strand
CAACCCCAACCCCCACCCCAACCCCAACCCCAACCCCAACCCCAACCCCAACCCCAACCCCAACCCCAACCCCAGTTGTAAAGCCATTTGTTTTCAAAGGAAAATACTTAAATCAAGAATTAAGCTATGTTTTTGTTTATTTCTGGCAGAGATTCTACAGAATGTAAATCCACTTGAGATTGCAGGTTTCAAACAAAAAACAGTATCTTGATATTCTAATATCAACATTTCCTGCCAATATTGATTCCATGGGGAGATTCTTAAATCAGACATTTCCCAAAAATAAAATATCGAAGGCACAATTTGTTCATTTCTCATAAAAAATGTTGATTCAGTCTATCTCTGAGGGGGTGATTTAGCGGTAGTAAGAATTTGTCGGGTTGATTTCAAACTTTACAAGAAGATGCGCAAAATATTATCCAAGGTAATATTACTAATCTTGTATAAAACAGCAGAGAGAGTTGGCGCTAGACAGAACGGAATTCAACCTGAAAAGAATTTAATTATTCGATTGATCAAGAATATTGAGAGTTCAAACATTAAAACACCAGTATTCTAATGAGTTAACCTGAAGAGAAGGTCGATCTAGAAGAGCCTAAGGCTGAATAATAACCCGAAGAGACGGGGAAGAGACGATCAGGAAGAGCTAGAGCTCCAGCTGCAGTAGTAGCTCCTCCTGCCCCCGCTGCTAAAAAAGATCCAAAAGCAGCCAAGAATGCCAAGAAAGCACCAGCTAAAAAAGATCCTAAGACTAAGGGAAAAGGGAAGAAGAAAGCTGCTAGTGAAGATGAAGAAGATGAAAAATCAGGATCAGAGAATGTAAAGAGAATAAAGATTTAGTAGAGGGAGAGAGGTGTAGATTGTGAAATGTGATTTTTGGCTTGAAATAGGAGGGAAAGGAAGAAAAGATCGCTGAGGATAAGATGGATGAAGCTGATGATGAAAAAGCAGCAAAAGATGAGGATTTCAAGGAAGACCCAAAGGAAGATGAAGATGAAGAAGAACCTAGTGAAGAGGAGGAAGAGGAGGAAGAAGACTTCGAGGAGAAACCTAAGAAAAAAGGAAAAGCTGAGAGTAAACCAGCACCTGCTAAGAAGGTAGGATAAAAGAGCTAACACCATTGATTTTGTCAGTTTTTCTATGTTGAAATTCTAAATGTCATCAAATGTATTTTTGTTAAATTTTCAGGGTAAAGCTCCAGCAGCTGATAAAAAGACTCCTGATAACAAAAAAGCTCCTGCAGCCAAAGCTCCAGCTAAAGGAAAGGCTAAGAAGAAAGAAGAGAGTGAAGACGATGATGATGACTTTGGTGGAGATGACAGCGAAGACACAAAACCTAAAGGAAAAGGAGCTGCAGCTGGTAAGAAAGGAGCACCTGCTCCTGGTAAAAAGGGTAAAAAAGATGACGATGATATTGGTGGATCTGTTGACGATGATACTTTGGTGGAGTACATGCGCAAGACGAATCGGCCTTATTCTCTGATAAACATCTTCGACAATCTGCACGGGAAAGTGAAGAAGCCAGTACTGCTCAAGATGTTGGAGCAGCTCGTAGTGAAAAACAAACTCACCTGCAAGGAGTTTGGCAAAGCAAGAATCTATCTCATCAACTAGGATTTGTTGCCATAAGTCGACAAGCACGAACTTGAAACCATGCAGAACGATCTAGGAGAGAAACGTACATATCTCAGAGAAATTGCAGAAGAAATCAAAGAAACATCCAAAAAAGTTGCTGTCTACAATAAATAACTCACTAACGCCCAAATTGCTGAGGAAATTGCTAAGCTAGAGAAAAATGTATTTAATTTACATATTTTTTAAATGATTTGTTCCCCCTTCATTTCTTAGTTTAATCCCTTTCGTTCTTTTGTGAACAGATCAAGAATATCGATGATAAAATGGCTTTCTACAAATCTGACAAGTTCATTTAAGCCCCAGAAGCTGAAGTCCACAAATACGAGGAGGCTCATCAGAAGATGGAGGTACAACAGATTCTTTATCCTTTTCTCCCCACATGTGTTATAATTCCAAAATGTTTGTGATTTTTGCAGAAAGAATACAAGAAAAGAAGACGGATGTGCAAAGATGGTGTTGGATAGATCGCTGAAGGCATGAACAAGAAACTCTCTGAAGTCCAAGAGCTTATCGGAATCGAAGAAGAAGACGCTTGAGGACTAACTTTTTTTCAGATAATTATATTTTTTAAGCAACAACAAAGTTAAAGGGTTTCTTTTTGTTTATTGTATTATCAATAAAATGCATTTACTAATTGCCTTTGCCTTCTCAGTTAATCAAAACTAATTTCCTTAACCTCATTTGGGTCTATCTGTTGTCTCTGTGTCTGCTCTTGTGTTATCGATTTTCGCTCTGACATTCTTGAACTTCTCTAATTTGAATTCTTGAAGATGCTACTCTTCTTGCTCTCTTCTGAAATTATTCTCGAGCTACTATGTTCTCATTTAGTTAGCTTGAGTGCTCTTGATGATCAGCTTGTGATTATTCAAAGCCTACAAAGATTGGTTTGTATTATTAAAGTTAAAGAGAAAAATAAATGGTACATCTGCATGTTTAGCGTTGGCGTAGTGTTCAAGCATGTTCCTTTCGTACTCCTGAAGATATTGTAATTCTTTTTGAAAACAAGGCAAAAGGTACATATTAAAATACTTTATTCTTGAATCACTTCATTAGACATTTTGTATCATCGAAAACTTAAAATATCATAATTTTTTTTTTCTTTACACACAATTTATGCCATCGGAGTTGAGGGTCTAAACAAACAAGAATACTTAGACTCCAAAAGATCATAATCAGCATCATGATGTTTACTTGTTTCTTATCCCAAAGGCAAACTCTCCTGGCGGCAAAAGGAGTTCGACTCCTTACTTTCCCTTTTTGAGTTTCTTGAGTACATCTGTGTGGACTGATCTGTACTTTGAGACTTCCTGTTAAGAGCATTTCAAAACAGACATCCTTATTAAACAAGCAGCAGAAGTGTATTTAAACAAACTGATACCTTCGCATTGACCATTTTTTCCTTCACACAATCTCTGTTCAATTACTGGAAATCTCTAGGAGGCTCTTTGTCTTTGGTCTCATCGTGGTATTGCCAGGTCATTGTCACTAGAGGGAAAACAGAAAAACTTAGTTTTGAATGCTTTCAGATTGTTAAAAGAAATTCGAAAAAAGATTGCTTTTTGTTTTTTAAATGATCTTCTTGTTCTACCTTGCTTAGCATTTTCCGGGTCTTTCTTGGGTTCCTTTCCATAGATATGGTTGATGGGAGGAAGATTATAGGTAGTTTATCGAGGTTTACCTACTTCGTTCTTGATCAGCAATCTGTTGGGTCTGCTTTTAGGCAATCCAACTACATTTACAACATCACACATCTAGCTAGCAATTTAAAGATAAATCCTTTGATTGTTTTAGGTAGTTTTTGAATTGTTACAATTTTTTGAGATTATCTAGGTTTCTTTTTTTGTTAAGAAGCAAAGAGGTTGTTGTACTACAAAGAAATTAAAAAATACAAAACAAATAAGAAAAATACTGAAGTTCAATCTTAAACTTTCAAGCGAAGCAAGTTGCATTTGTAATCAAACAAAAACATTGGTTATTTGAAATAATAATATTTGGTTTTTCAATTCAGGAAGTAAGTATTTGTTATTTACTATAGATTTCTTTTTTATTATTCAATACTAATATTAGTAATAAAATGAATAGATTATGAATTCATTATTTTAGTAATTGATTCAGATAGTTACAGCAATTACTTGTTGAAATTACCCTCAACACAGTTGGAAAAGTTGAAAATGAAAAAGATAACCAATTCAACAACAAAAAAAGCTAAAACTGAACATAAAATAAGGTTTTGATGTTTGATATCAAAGCAACTCAAAACAGAAAACTCAAAAAAATGGAAACAAATTTTTTAAAAGAGGGATATTTAGAAAACTAACCTGATACAGCAATCATTGGATACTAGAACTAGAAAATTCATTCACTTGAACCATTCCACCCCACATATCTTTTCAGGTATAAATGAATAATTCTTTGTGATTTGCACTATTAATCACTTTCTTTATCATATTTTCTTAATCTTTTATCTTTTTTTCTTCTAACTCTCTTTTAGCCTTCCCCTAGGTTAATTATAATGCAGAAACACAGGGAAACAGCCTAGTGGCAAGTATCACTTCACTGAAACATGGACATGCAGGAATCCTGAAAATCCGATCCCAACATGCTGTGGCACAAACTACATGCATGAGTTAATTAATTACGAACCCTGCTATACCAACAACATCCCTGATGCGAGCTGCAATCTCCTAATGATCAATACCCCGAGTAATATTTATTACTTCAAAACCCTTCTGGGTAAATCAAATTTCTCTGCAATCACTAATATGCAATTTTAATTCGAATAAGATGACTCCTATGCTACTACAACTACCTCACAAAATGCAATTATCCATCTAGGCCTTCGAGACTTTTTCTCTGCGAACACTGCAATCAGTGGCTCTGCCACAACTACCATAACTGGGAAATATTACTATTCCCTAGCATTGGAAGTCACTTCTGTTGCCACTCAAACAACTACTATTACCATTGTATAAAAAGCAATTGCAGGAGAGAGTCTTGGCGTATATGATTCTGTAGACTTTTCCAAAATCTCTATTTCCAATATGAATGGATGCTTTTTAGCGACCTCCGCTGAATCAGTGATTACCTTGACACATTCATTTTCATTTGGCCCGTCGGGGTGGGCTGCTGCTTTATCATCCTCTGATTTACGTACTTTTCGGAATAATAATTAGAATATTTTTTATCCAAAACAAATTATTTTCATTCAACTTTGCTCTTTTTCTACTTAAAGTCAAGCAAACAGGCAGCAGCGGCACGTTGTTCTCCTTTCTAATATAAAAGGACTACTATTTCACTAAGAGAGAATGAAATTTCTTCATCTTTGCTGACACCGCTATTTCTTCTTGTTGTCCATGAACAACCTATGAAAGATAATATTACAAAATTAAACTCCAGAGCTCCTAAGATCCTGCCACGAACTACCCATATAGCCTCTTAGCGACTTCTATCACAATGGAACTTCTTAGCTATTCCCCTAACGTCCTCACTGAAATCCTCCTTACAGTCACAAACCCATATTATTTGATTGGCGAGAGCCGCGGTCATGTGCTTATCATCGACTCAGTTACATAGCAAGACCCTATTGAGCCGATTATCGACTATCAAATCTACTTATCAAAAGAGGAAATTTGATGTATATGTTATCTCTCTGCTGGACATACGAAGATCACACCCAGCGACGTCATGTGCATTCGAATCCAAAACTCTTTAAATTTCAACTTCTCGATTTAGATTTATAATTATATCTTTGGGGCATCTTTCATTCCCTATTTTTCAAGTTTCTACTGCTACATATCAGAATATAGAACATACACACCTGGCAGTCACTTTGAAGTCAAAATCATTGACTAATCACTTTATATGAGTGCTAATTCCAAGCCCTAATACCAAGCAATAGCCTGGAACAATGAGATCATCTTGACGCCAATAGCATCTCCGGCACCAGCTCCCACAATATTACTAGTTACAGCTCCTTCTTTCCCAGGCTCTTCACTTTCCCCAGTCTCAGTGATAACTAATTAACTTCTCGATGATCAAACAATCGTTGGTAAAAGTGTATTTTAGCGTATTTTATTATAAAATAATAACTAAAAAATAAATAGCGTATTTAATTAAAAATAAACATACTTTAAATAATTAATTAATTTCGCTAAATAATTAAATACGCTAAAATGCATGATATCGATTTTCAAATAATAAAATACGCTAAAATACACTTTTACCAAATCGTTGCCATTACTACTGGAGCATACAACCACCCCTATGTCGATAGATAATATCATAGTTTGCATAGAAACATGAAGTCGTTGGGAAATTCACTGTGGAGAGTTAAATGAAGATCAATTCGAAATAAGTTGACGGATACTCTGGGACTATCGCTTGACCTTTGAGAGAGGATTAAAAGAAAAGAAAGAAATATGGTTGTTGAAATGTACAAATCGTTGTTTCTCTCTTCCTTACCATTCACTAGTTGTACTAGAAATCTAAAGTAAAGAGAGGTTTACTCTCCAGCTGTCTACGTTGTGAAATAAAAATGGCTGAGCACTAAAACCTGTGCTTATGTACTGTCAGATTAATCATAGTAGATGATGCCTTAGTCGAAGAAATTACGTAACCGCTGGTTTATCTGCTCTAGCAGATGCGCTCCCTTAAAGAAAGAGTAAAAGAGATAAAAATTTAGGATTTAATTGAAACAATCTTAATTTTGTACGAGTAATTTTGGAAGCAGCCATTGAGCCCATAACATCTAATAATTGTTGTGTAGATATATAAATTGTAATCGAGTTGGTTACTCTAGTGAAAGACGCTTTTAAGAAGATGAGTCACAATCAAAGAAACAATTGCTATTTATCATTAGTATCTTTTCCAACTAAATAATGAATGGAATTTTTAATTTCAAGTCATTTCTAATTAGGAAATATTAATTTGTGACCCTTTTAAGGAGAATCTATTTGTATTTCAAGATACAATTGATTTTTCTTTATTTATTCCTGAAAACATTACTTTATTTCTTAATATTTTAAATCAAAAATTAAATTAAACAAATCCAAAATTCAAAATATTATTTCTATCCAAATCTTTTTGTTCTATTCCATCCTTTAAAATCAAACACATTATTTCATTTAAATAAGAAAGAGAGTCATTTCTCTCCTGAAATTAATCAAACATTGTTTTTGTGGTAATCAGATTGCCATAGCATAATTTAATCAGAAAAATAAGAAAAATAATAACTATAAAATTGAAAAGAATCAAGAATCAAGGATACCGAAGAACAAATAATTATTTATTTTCAGTCTTTTTTTTTGCCAAATAATGCTGCTCATAGCTATCCTTCTTGGATTTGTAGCAGTTTCATATTCAGCATTGACGCCGCTTACACTGTGAGCCTTGATTCAGCTGCAGGATATTCGATATTTTATTAGCTGAAATTTACATATGACCATACCATCAACACTTCAGGAGTAACTGCAGGTATTCGGATTGTTTTTCCAGCTGAAATACCTGGATCACTGATACTGAAGACGTATTGTGCTATTCTTATATTTCTGTTTAATGCTTCATAAGAAAATACCTTGTGTTTACTCCTTGATTACAAGAGTTAACTGCTTCTGTTGGAGAGATCATAGCAGGAGAGTAGAGTATTTATGTGGGACTGATTAAGAATCCAACGGCAAGAAAAGCCACAGCGGCTTTTAAAGTGTGCGTTCTGTTTAATGACTATGAGTAGTCCTGCAATGAGTCCTTCGAGTTTTTGTTGTTTACAGAGCTGCCAAGTTAAACAAACAAAAGAGGGAAAGGGATGATTAATTTCTATTTAGTTAACATTTTTTCAGTGTAAATACAAAGAGGGAAAGGAATCGTTTAAGTGTTTATTTGATAATTTTGCTAAAATTAATTGATTTCAATTATTTTTAAATTTATTTCTTTTGTTGATAAAGTAACTGAACAGTGCTAAGGTGAAGTCCTTAAGCTCTTAAGTTGTGAAATAAGGCAGCTCCTGGCTCTTTGAATTCACAGCTTCTACGTTGTACGCTTCCAATAGAAATAGATATTAGACTGAGATTTCCAGCAGGATTTACAACAAATAATGCTGGATCCGAGATCATAGGATCCTCAATGAAAATGAACAGTGAAGTACTATACGATTAAGCATCTATCGAGTGCACCTAACTAGGAATTGCTCTTTCGAGTCTACAAGTAAATCAGGATTATTAATATGGTTAACTCCAAACACGAAGTGCTGTTGGATGGCTTCGTTATTTAGATCCTCAAGACCTCTACTAAGTCCTTTACTGAAAGATCTTTTTTTTTTCAGGGTTAGCTATCCTTCCAGGGAATATCGCAATCACTTATCAGCGAGACAACAATTTCAAGTATGAAAACGTGTCTCATACATTTTATTTGACCCCTAAACACCTCTGGATAATACTAGCAAGTTAGAACTCCGATTTGGACCAGACAATCTCCTTAATATTAAGGTAATCTAATTATTTACATGGAAATATGAATAAATCTAAATCATTTCTATCTTTGAAAAAATTAGCTTTGAACTATCTCTTTCTCTCTCTTATTAATTCACTCTTAAATGATCTAATTGAGTATGAATTTTTTAGATTGTTTTTCTCAATTTTTTCATGAAATACAGTATTGCAGCCAATTAAACAAGAAAACCTATTTTAAACATAACTCTGAAATATGCTTTTCTTCCCTTGATGACTCTTAAACCGATGTGTCAAACTCAGTAATTCCAGCCTTCTAATTGATTCTTAAATCATTTTAATTCTATTTTTCCATCGAAAAGATGTCCATGATAAAAAATGATCAATCAATTTCTGTGGTGGCAGAGTATTATTCACAAAAGAACCAATTTATCGAAACATTAATGAAGATTCACGAAGCAGGAATCCCCATTCATTCATTGATTAATTCAGAAAGCTCTGACTATTAATTTCTTGTTTGTTCTTTGTGTCTTGCAGATTGGTTGGCTGATTGATTGGAAGAACTTAAGAGAGAACTATTTTTCAAAGAGTAGATATAATTATTAAAGACAACCAAATAAGAAAAGATAAACTCGCAGACTGCTATAAATAGAAATCTCTCTCTGTGTTTATCTCTCTCTTATTGTTTCTGTTTTTCTGATACGCTGGGGCTACGAACATATCAATTTAAAGGGGGATGGGCCGTAAAAAAATTATCATCGAGACTATCAAGGATGATCGAATGCGAAACGTAAACAACCAACAAATCGATTACAGTCCTTTACCTTTCCTGCTAATTTCTTAATCCTCGCTGCTATTTCATCAGTCAAATCACTCTTCATTTGAGAGACTGATTGCCCATGCTATCAATTGTCCTTCATAATTCCTGACTATTTGATTTATTTCATTGGGTTTGTTTGCTTATTCAGATAACTTTTAACAAACGAAAGAGTGGACTCCTGAAGAAAGCAGCTGAGCTCGCAATGCTCTGTGACATTTAGCTCTGCTTGTGGTTCACTGATGTCTACGGGAACTTGATAAGATACTATTCTCACAGTGAGACTAGTGCCCTATCCTTAATGGATCCAACATATCAATTCAAGAAGCGATTCAACTTCACAAAAGATGATGTAATCGCAGCTTTTCTTGACTGCTACTCGTATTAATATGTTGATTGCTTATTGGGATTTGAAAGTATCCATAATTCTTTGGGAGTCGAGGTGGAAAGAGTAAGATGATGGAAGGAGATGTCAAAAGAGAAGGCGATGAGGATGAAGTTGATAGTTTAAGTGATGATGAAATAGAAAGGATGGAAGACGAGAGCGAATAGTCACTAGAACCAATTAGGAAACAAGGGAAACAACGAATCAGCTAATTGTAAAGGACAAATCAAATCAAGCATCAAGGGCAAAAGGAACCTTGGGGAGAATAAAAAGAAAGGGAATTAAGAGACAACCCAACAGGAATAGAAGTAAAAGGTACAGCAGGAGGCTAGGCAGAATAAGGATAACAATAATAGGAAACATCCCTATTGAATTAGTAATTATTGTAGAATTATGTTACTACTACCCCAACCAATCCAGGAAATAATCACCCGAATAGGATAGAACAATCAGTAGATGCGATATAAAACCAACAACAAGCGCTACAATAGACAGTGATATCAACGGCAACACCACCACCACAACCGCCTGTAGCAAGGAAGCGATAACTTAAGATCGATATCCCTGAAAACTATCAAGCCAAGTAAAGTATGTCGGTAAGACAATTTGAAGAGAAAATAATAATAAATAATTGGTATTGTTTAATAAATATCCTTTAATAATCCAACACAGCTGATCAAGATGAAAGCAAACAATCGAACAGGAGCAGGAATTATCGGAGGAGCACAGCAATAATAGTAATAACAATAACACTAGCAATTGGGTGGTTAATAGCAGTAATAGCTGCAGCAATAATAAAAATAGTCAGAATAATAAGATCCTTAGTAACTGCAAGCTAACAGCAATGATGCTACTCAGAATCCTATCTTATCATCAGTATCACTACATGATACTATCAATCCTTCAGTAGCCCCTGCCGCTTATTAGTATTTTGATGGACAACTTTTCAATGGAAATCAACAACAGCGCTTTATGGGATAACAGCAATTAGGTTCTGGTTAGTCTAACAAGAGTTGTGGTAACAATCTCCAAGATATCATCAACTAACAATAGTTATTAGAGAGCTAGAAATAGCAACAACAACAGCAGCAACAGTTCTAAGCAGCAGGTACAGCAATTGGAGCTATTAATATTAATCCAATCCCTGCTTTGAGTCAGTAGCAAATAATCTAGTAATAATAGCACTAATCTTAATATATCATGAATCCTTTTTATTATCACATGCCAACATCCAATTCGGCAGGCATAGGATTCATCAATGGTCCTTCTAGAGTTGTTTCTCCTAAGACTACTCTGTTAAATAACAATATCACGAACAATAGCAACAACAATGGAGTGAATGGGTTTGGTAATCAAATTAGTAATTTATCCAAAGATACTAACCATGGTAATTCCCTACCAGCCATTTAATAAGCAACACGAGTAGTTGATCAGAATATCTCAGGAAATAACAAAAACAATAATAATAATCTTTAGTTAACTGGTGAGGAGGTGAATTCCTTAGCGATGAATAGTACATCTAATAACATGAACGGATTGCAGTAGAATAGCATCTCAGCAATCAATTAGTAACTATCCAGCAATTTAGCCCTCCACAATGGACTCCTCCTCCCTCCGTTTAGTTCCATGTAGAATAACAACACCAATTTGAGTAGCTTTGCTGGGATTCACTCACTTACCAGTAATAATTTCAATAACTGCTCTACAGGTGCTCATAATAACCAAGGACTACTGGAGTAGATATTCCTCAGGCAGCAATTCAATCTGCAGTAGCAGCAAGCCAAGATTCCAAATAGTCTCGCTGGACTATCTCTCACAAGCAACCCTCAACAGGCTGCATATCTTCTGACTTAAAGTGGTAATAATTAGAATACATCGAATAATAACAACACTAACAATGTTTCTAGCAATTCCATGTTTGACTTCATCAACCATAAAGTCAACTCTTCCATGAACTCACCTCAAATGGACAGGAATAAATAGACTCATAACAATAATAATCCTTCCCACAACAATCCAAATAACAGTATCTATCTTAGCAATAACTCAGGCACTCCTGGGATTACTTCGAATCCATATTTTGCGGCACTCAACAGCACAGCCACAGCCACAGCAGCTGCTACTGCTGCGGCTGCTGTTTCCAGATTTAAGAATCCATTTCTAGAGATGAATTCACTCTCAGAAGCACCAGCATCAGCAGCAATAGCATTATCTTCACTCCCATAATAGTAGTCATTTCCATTCCATTTCTTGAATGACACATTGTAGACATAACAGCAATTGTAATTCTAGAATAATTCATAACAGTAACTAATTCATTTACAATCAGCATCGAATCCTCTAGTCAATCTCTTTAAGGACTCAGCACAGTAATAATCTCTTGGAATGTAAAATAACTTATAAAAGCAAGAACAAGAAGCAGACATCAATCCATGAAAAAAAAAGAGAAACAAAAAATATGCCGATCAACAAGAAAAGAACAACCAATAGTTAAAGTGTTTTGGGTTATTAATCCAGATTTTTGGGCTAGTTGTGTGCTCCTTTAGTGGACTAATCAGTCAATAATGTTTAGCTGTTAATGTATGTTTGTATTTTTAAGGTGCTTCTGCTATGATGCAAGTGATACTAATCCTTTTTTTGTAATAAAACATTTCTTAATCTTGTTGGTTAGGCATCACTCAATGCTTATTTAAATATCAACCAGCCAAATAATCTGGATCTTGAATTCATTAATGTAACTTGAGAAGATAATTGATGAAAAACAAAGGAAAAAAGGGAGGGGATGAATAATCAACTAGCACTTGGTTTTAAAAATCGCATCCAACCAAAGAAGGGTAAGAGAGAGAGAAAGAGTGAGTTAGAAAGTAGGAAAATAATAAGTAAGTGTAAAGCAAATAAGTTCAAGAAAACAATCTCAAAACGAAAAGAAAAACAAATAAACACAGAGAGAGAGGTTATCTAATTCGAACTTGCAGAGGGCTTTGGATTGTTACCCTATTAAATACACTAACGTCGTATCTTGAGTGAGAAAGAGTTAGATTAAGATTTCAAGTGTTGAAGATGAGCAGTAAGGCTGAGATATAGACAGATACCAATGACCTTTTCGATCCAACTTACACAGACCGATCGCCTAGATCTCAATTACCATCTATTCCAGGCAAAGTATCGATTCAATAGTAATTACAACAATCATAGCTGCAACTGAATCGATTACAATAACAGCCTTATGGAGAAGAGATGCCGATTGCTTCTTCTAATTAGTCTGTTAAAGTGTTCTTGAGGGCGAGACCTATCCTCCCCCATGAGCAGAAAGAGGAGTCCATGATTGAAATTGACTCTCAAGTAGATAAATTAAACAACAACAAGATCTTATTCTTTATCTTTCAATATCTCTCTGTTTCATTTGTTAAATTGTCTTAATTTGGGGATTTTGTGCGTTTTAAGGGTAATGAGTTGACAGTCACTGAGGAGAACTACAAAATCAAGCAGACCTTCGACAAGGCGTTCGACTAATCCAGTACTCAAGTGCTCATCTTTAAGGAGTTCCAAGAGCCAATTGGGAAGGTACTCGAAGGGTTTAACTTTACAATCTTTGCGTATGGATAAACTGGATCAGGGAAGACATACACAATGTTCGGCTGTGATTGGGAGAGCTTAGTCACTGGTAATTTAAATAGCGATAATGGGATTACAAGTTCTACAAATAAAAAGCAGTAAAGTACATTCTTTGAGCAGCTGGACTAGGATATCAACTATGCGGGGGTCATCCCAAGGACGATCTTCTAGTTGTTCAATTAAGTTAACATGAAAAAAGAAGAAAACTCATCGATGTAAATATCAGTGTACTGTTCGTTCTTGCAGATCTACAATGAAAAGATATTTGATTTGCTTGCTGAGACGAATGCGCTTAAACCATTAGCTGTTCATGAGAGCAAACTAGATGGGATATTTGTGGAAGGACTCTCGGAATATTAAGTAGCTCATTATTATGATACGTTAGCACTGATGAAAAGAGGAGAGAAAAACAGATCGATTAGATCGACTTCAATGAATGCCAAAAGCAGCAGATCACATACGATATTCTAACTAATTGTTGAGACACTTGATACCTCAAATGACAAAGGAGCTGGAGTTATCAAGGTAAAAATGATGGGATATGTTCTGAAGAAGATGGCTAGAATTGTTGATATTTTGTCAAACAGAGAGCTAGAATAAACCTTTGTGATTTAGCTGGTTCAGAGAAGATAAACAAAAGCGAAGTTATGGCTGGTGGACACTTTAACGAACTCAAGAATATCAATCTATCCTTAACTACCCTAGGTAAAATCAACAAATTTTAACAATACTAATTCTCAACTTTATATTTTTATTGTTGATATGGTAACATGCAGGCAAGGTGATTCACAGTCTCAGTGGTAGTAGCAAGAACAAGCTCCCTGTGCCATTCAGAGAATCCAAATTAACGAGGATTTTACAAGAGAGTCTTGTAGGGAATACAATAACATACATCATGGCAAATATATCCCCTTCAATATAGAATATTGATGAAACGGTTAGCACTCTTAAATTCGCAGAACGAGCTAGACACGTAAGGGATACATTAATTGGATTACATAGGTTTATTCTGCTGTTGTTGCTATTAGATTGTCATGTCGATCAAGCCGAATTAGATTAGCTCAAAAGACGATGAAAACGTCAAGAAACTCCAAAGGGAAGTACTCTACCTGAAGGAAATCCTGAATATGCGAAGAAAAGGATAAAGTGTTAATGACATGAACACGAGATTCTTGAAACTCCAAGCTGAGAACGAAAAGCTCAAGAAAAATCATATTTCCATAAGAGAAGTCGAAAAGCTCATAGAAGACAACCGACGCATGAAAGCGGAGATACAGTAGATCTACATGAATCAATCCATGAACAACGGCAATGCATTGAGCTCACCTGATGATAAGGTCATGCGATCATTTGGTCATATCGAAATGCGATTAAAATCCTAACCAAACATGCCTTAAAGTCCACCTTCAGAGGCTCATCAATTATTCTTTTCGAATGATTCCTCAAGAGGCAACGAATCAGCTTAGCGAGAATTAGAAGAACTCAGCGCTATTAATGGAAACAACAACTTAAATAATAACGTAGTAGATAACTCTAAATCTCGTTTTTTCCAGAATCCCTTAGTTAGAGGATCTAGCAATCGGTCATCGAATTTTCTACAGAATAAGCAATTCAACAACAGTTCCATTGGGTTATTTTCTAACTAATCTAGCTAACGAAACTAATTCATGGGTTCAGATTCGTTCTCTAGTGTTACACCAGTGAAAATCAGAGTCAGGGGAAGATAAGACTATCAGCTTAAAGAAGGATACTTAGAACTCTCCAACTAAGAAGCACAAGTAATAGAATGCTAGTAAACAAGAGAGAAATATTTATTTTATGTTTATTAGTTGCAAGAGAAAAAGAAAAAAGATAAGAAGCGGATTTTAGAGAGACTAGATGAACTTGAGAGGATTTAGAAGTTCAACTAGGAGAAGCTGTAGCGGGAATTAGATGTCATCGAGACTATCGATAGGAACACCGCACAGAAGAAATACGCACCAGCTGTGATTAATAAACCAAAACCACCTACTATGGTAAAATAAATTATGATACTAATTATTCATGAAATAATATTATTTATCCAATGTCCGCTTAATAGTCTGAGTATTAGCGATAGATGCTGTTAGCTCCACTGTTGGATAAACAGAAGAAACAACTGAAAGACTATGAAATTAAGATCAAATAATTAGAAAGAAGGTACTTCAATTAATCCAGCAAGTGATGAAATAACTCACTAGCAAAATAGTAAAATAAAAACACTATCAGAATATTGCTGTTCTCTTCAATTCTTGAATCAGTGCGAAACTTTATTGAAAATATAATGCCAACAAAATCAAAACTAATGTTAAAGACTTAGAGGCTTTCAATCATTTTAAAGTCGAGCTTATTAACTCCTTACGGGCAGCAACTACTACTTCAACTGTACCAAACTTAGACTACTCTTCTATTAAATATCAACTTAACTGAGTTTGTTTTGAAGGACAATACTTTTTAGATGCAGTCTTGAGCAATCTGCTTTAAACAATCTTACAATTAAAGAGACTCTTTTTTCTTTTTCTTTTCACTAAAATTGCTTCAAATTAATTTTGTATTTTCATTATTTTACTGGAGATTCGTCTGTTTGTCTTGCGAGTTGTAAAGATTTAAAGCAAGATCGTTTTGGCATCATAAATAATTCACCAAAAGATATGTTTTTTAAAAATACCTGTTTCAAAAGGCATCATAAATTATTTTGATTTTCAAGCAAAAATACGGAACTATTTCTTTTATTCTATTTTCGAGCTCGATGTAATAAAAAAGTGCCCTTTTATGACATATCGTTTCTCTCTCTTAAATCATTTAATCAGTTGAAAGGATACTGATCAAAATAAAGTAAACTTACACAGACATACTTGCTTTCCTCTTTCTTGAACATTTGAAAAGAATTAACTACCTCTCATTTTTTAAAGAAAAAAATAAGTGAAGGTATCATTTTTCTTGTTTCCAACTCAAGTCAGCCAAAAACTATGCTATTTTCTCTTGGAATCAATTATCCTTTGAGAATATCCTATTGAAGAACCCTCCTTTTTGTTGCTTCAATTATTCTACATGTCCACACTCAGTAATGCCACCGTTTTCCATTACCACAACTCTGTCAAACAAAGCTATGCTCTCTAGGCGGTGAGTTATCACAATTAATGTTTTGTTCTATGCGAATTTAAATATCTGTTCGTGCAACAGAGCATCTGTCTTTGGATCCATGTTGGAAGATACTTCATCCAAGCAGACAATCTCAGTGTCTCGGAGGATTACTCTCAAGAAATTTACTATTTACTTTTCTCCATTCGATAGATTCGACCCACCTTCTTCTATCTTGAAATCCAAATCATCCTAGATTTGAGGAAAGATGCTACTACTGTTGTTGTTACTCCCCTGATTCATTTCTTTAGAATTATCTTTTTTATCCTCAGATTTCACTGATGAAACAGATTCTTTGCGCATACTTAGTCTCTTCTCACTACTATTGACGTGATTGATGCAAGCAATATTTGCATTATTCTCATTTTGATTTTTTTCTCTCTCTGACTTCTTTGAAAATCCTGAGCTTTTTCTTGAACTTGATTTCTTTTCCTGCTCTTCCTTTTAGTCATCTCCCTTTTCTCTAATTCTTAGACCTGTTCCTCTGACTTTAGAAGCAACAATATCTTTTGGAATGGCACCTAGGGGATCTAGATTCTTCAGGAGCGTTTCATTGTACAGGAATCCAAACTGTGGAATGATAGACATCTGCTCTCGAAGCTGCCTCAGCGTATAATACGCGATATTCTTCCCATGGACAAAGATATTCCCAAATTGAATAGGGTACATTCCAAATAACGCATTGAGAATCGAAGTCTTTCCAGAGCCAGTTCTACCACAGAATGCTATTTTCTCTCCCTTTTTTATTTAGAAACTAACATTTTTCAATGCATATTAAACTTCAGTTGAGTCCTTTGTGAATTTCGCTGGGTCTTCTAACGCATCGTAAGAGATGTAGACGTTCTAAAATTCAATTGCTATGTCAGTTTTACTTTTATTATCTTGATGAATCAATGCATTTTCCTCCGTGTTATCCCTGAAACCAATCTAAGTCTTGAATTTATTACTCTCCTCTGATTTGTTTAGTCTATTCATCTATTAGTCTAATTACTCTTAGTCGTTATTGAAATACTACTTGATTCTTTCCACGGAAATCATACTGCTTTCGATCTAGCAATAGAACGACATGACTTCAGTGAATCTCTGCGACAGCAGAATCGAATAAGTCAACGATAATGCCAACGATTAATATTTGAATTCCTACTCTAATAACACACTAAACGCACAGATACCAGCAACACATGCGAACATGATATCACTGATAAACAGCAGTCTGAGTGTCATCCAAATATGAACTGCCTCTGATACTAAGAAAGAGCGCATACTTTAGTCTAAAGTCGATAAGAATTCTTTGAGTAAAATAGTTTATTTCTAGAAGACTCTGATCTCCACACTTCCATCGGATATGTCACCAACTACACTTAATACTTTCCCACTATTAACAGCATTAAGTCTGCCTAACTCTCGATTAGCTTCTCTGAATAAACTCTGAACGAGATAGATTAACCAAATAGTAATGATTCCAAGGAGGATAAAATATGGAAATTGTATCATTATTCCGATAGGATAACTAACAAATCAAAAGACAAATCAAATGTCACAATTGATTTTTTGAATGACTAATTGATTACCCAATTGCGAATGCGATATTTTCCATGAAAACATGACAGGTGAATGGGACATATCCATCAACTTCCGCTACGTCATCTGCAAGCCTGTTGATGATCCTGCCAGTTGGATTCTTATCGAAGAATTTCATTTTGCTATGGATCACAGAGTTGCTGAGTTTATTAAACATTCTCTTGCCACCAACGATAGCACAGGCGCAATAGAACACAGCTCGGATAAAAGTCAGGCCTATGTTCAAGGAAATCAGCATGAAAAATGTTGAGCCGAAATCTCCATAGATTGAGTTTATATAAGCGAAGATCTCGCTGATTTAACTCACATAATCCTTCAGCCAGAAATCTACCAGCATTTGACTTGCATTCATGAGAAAATTACAAACTACAAATCCAGCTAGTAATCCCCAGCCCATCATGCGAAAGTATGTGAGTAAAGTCTCTTTTTGGATTCCTCCTTTTTCTCGTTCCTCCTCCTCGGCTTACTCAAGTTCTTCCTGCATGTCGATTTTCTTGGAGTTGGAGGGCTAAAAGGAAATAAAGGCAGATAATCAGCTTAAATTTTACAAACAAATCCAAAATATTATGAAAATAAGAATTTTTGCATACTTAATGGTGTTCAATTTTTCCCAGAGATAAATGTGATTCTACTGTATTTAGTATTGCTTTTTTCTTATTCTCCTTAGCCAAAACACCTTCAAATTCCTATTATTTCTCTAACATCTCATCTACCCTACTCTATCCTTCATTTATATTACTATCTTATTCTTAAAATATCACATCCAATTACATTTTTCTTTTTTCTTCTTCTTTTTTCTCATTCTGTTCTTACTGCTCTTTCGTCAATCCATACTAAATGAACTAATTGATTTCCTATTAAGAAGTGACAATCTTACCTTATTCTAAGTATACTATCTAATTAATTCTTTCTTAGCTTGTGAATATCCCGAAATGGCTTGTAACTAGCACTACAGTCCGCTTTAGTTTTCCTAGTAGTAACTCTACAATTATTCTCTAGTAGATCTTCTCAGCGACATGCTTATCGAGACTGCTAAAAATATCATCAAACAGATAAATATCCTTGCTCGCATAGATTGCTCTGGAAATAGATATCCTCTATCGCTAACCTCCACTGAGGTTCCCACCACCTGGACCGATTAGTTTCAAATCTCCTTTAGAGAAAGTATTGAAATCCACTGCTAAATCAGCTGCTTCGATGACGATGTCGTACCATTCTTTGTTGAATTCTTGCCCGAAGAGGATGTTATCTCTGATTGTTTTGTTCTGTAGCCAGTGATTTTAAGAAACGTAGGCAATGCTGCCATTGACAATAATCTTATTGTCGAATAAATCTTCGAAGAGGTTGGGTTTCTTGGTACTTTTCCTTGGTAGAATGTCAAGTTCATTGAGGATCCCCTATAATAACGCTGATTTCCCACTTCCTATGAAAAAAGAATGTAATTTTGAGAAAGTGTTTGCTTTTCTATTCTTCAATCATTTCGAATTATTTTTTTTCTTTCTTCTAAAGCTAATACCTATTTTTCCTATGACAACGGCAAGTTCTCCTTTTTTGATGATTAGATTCTGTATTGATAGATGAAACTCTTCATTATTTGCTGAAGATCCATTCTCTCCATTTTTAGTGATTAATTCCATTTCAATATCATTGCTTGCTATGTGTTTTTAATCATTGGATTGTTTTGTATCTTTTGGTGCTCTTTTCGGCCATGCAAACATCAATTCATTCATTTCAATCGCAATCTCAGTCTTTGGTTTAAAAGGTGTGCCCATCTCCTCATCAATATCCACAACTAAAAGTACAAAAAAATAGCAATCTTAGCGCCAAGAAAAGACTTAAATGTTTATTCAAGGTAGTTATTCAGCCAATAAAGCACCACTCACTTACCATTGCTAATGTTGATTTCCTTTTCATTGAGGTAACTCTTGATCCTTTTATATGAGACTCTCTGTTTCACAAGGAGATTAAAAATCCAAGAAAGCATACTCACAGGTTCCATCAACATACCAAACAGTGCAATGATTGTAAAGACATTTGAATCTCTCAGATCATTACCTTCATCTATGAACCCTGTTAACAGCACGAAGAGCAGTAAATACGAACTACAGTTCCAGAATACGCTCAGCAGTCCATCGAAAATACGAGTAACCGTTGCGTATTTATACTCCACCGACCTAAGAGATTCAATTTTATTCTAGAATATCTTCTCCCATCCTAGGTACTTTATGCTCTTCATACCAGCAATCACATCCTAGCTCAACGCTACCCGTTTATCACGCCAGACCAGACTTTTCTAGCTGTAGATCTAAGTAATACCCAAATCAAAAAAATCAATAAAACAATTAAATATCTATTAATTCTATGTTAATATTACTAGAAATCCTTATGAAGCAAGGATATTGAATAAAAACGCTCCGACAAGCACAAACATCCCTTTGAATATCACGTCGCCTATTTTATAGTAAATGAAGCTGAGGATCACAACAATCGTCGTGACATCTGTGATTGCTTCGGATACAGCAAGGAACATATTCAGCTATGATTCAATGTCGATCGTCATAATATTCATCACATTAGGCGGTGCTTCATCATTGTCTTCATCTCCTCCCTCTTCGCTTTGACTTGACGATAATGATTGTGTTTTGAGTTGCTTTTGAAAAACTAAATATTCCAAGAGTGTTTTTGTACTGATTTTCCATTTCGCTTCTAGCCAGTGATATTGTGTAGAAAGGATATTCTAAGTCACGAACGAACCGACCATGAAAATCAATAGAATACACACAGACAGCTTTTAGGAAGCTATGACGTGTTATTCATTTTAGATTTCTTTCAGAGAATCTGTGAGGATATCCAGCAGGTAAATTCCAAAGCATCCTATCAGTGATTAGCTAAGTGACAATGCGATTCCAATGAATAGATCCTTCGCGATAATATGAATGTACAAACTCATCAAATCGAAGTTGTTCTGATCGCGATATTTCTCAGGATGTCTGTTTATGTAATTCTCAATTAAGATGATAATATCACGCACTTGCGATTCTTCGCTTGAGGAACCAAGCAAATCAGCATTGGTGACTTTCGTGCTGGTGTCTTTCAGAGAACGAATATTGTAAAGCAAGGGATCAATTCCTGTAAACAAGAAATTATGCTTTTATATCCCTGAACTTTGTCTCTGCGCTTTCTCTGGAAGGATCTCACTGCAATACAATGATCTATATTTCCGCTTGGATTAGAGTCCAGCCATATACGCTATGTATCTATCTCTGCTAAATTCTGAAGACTCTATTTTATGAAATCTAAAGGGAGTATCGAAAATGTCTTAGAAAAATTAATTGTTTTTGATACAATAATATTCTGCTGTTTGGCATGACAGACAGATACACATTAAAGTAATTCGCTTGGACAATGATGAAACTTACACCCTGCAGTTAACTCAATCAAATTAATCTAGAGCCAGTTTCAGAATTCGTCTATTATTCCAATCAAACATTTAAACTGTCTAGCTGGCAAAGTAGGCACAGCAGGTATAAAATAGTCTTAAATTAACAACATTACAGCAATAGAATACAAATCTATCTTTCCAAAACATCCCAAAATAAAAAAGTTCTACTCGCATTCTCACAAGGTCTTATCTAAGCAAAAAGAAATCAAAATAATCAAAATCTTTAAAATCTTCTCAAACAAAACACGAATATATTTGATTCATGACGCAGGATTCATTTAATGCTTACTGAAGAACCCTCCCTTGATTTATCTAAGCTCCTTGACTGGTCCTTATTCTACGATACAACCCTTTTCCATGACAATGACTCTATCGAATAACTCGATGCTTTCTAGCCGATGCGTGATCACAATCAGTGTCTTATCCTTAGCGAATTTGAATATCTGTTCATGTAACAGAGCATCTGTTTTCGGATCCATGTTTGAGGAAGCTTCATCTAGACAGATAATATCAGTCTCCCGCAAGATTACTCTTAGGAAATTAATGATTTGTCTCTCTCCGTTGGATATGTTACTTCCTCCGTTGTTGATCTCCAAGTCCAGGTCATTCTTGAAGTCGCTCTCAGGATTATTACCATCTTATTCTTCATCGTTGTTAGTTTAATTTCCTTGAACACTGTTAGTTTCCTTCTTTCTAATATGCAGATTAGTCGCATTTACTTTATCTTCTATTATGTTTCTTGGAACTCTGCCTTCAGGATCGAGATTCTTCATCAAAGAGTCGTTGTAAAGGAACCCAAATTAGGGGATGATCGACATTTGCTGTCGTAATTCTCTTAGCGAGTAGTGGACTATGTTCTGTCCATGGACGAAAATAGACCCAAGCTAAATTGGGTACATTCCAAACAATGCATTGAGGACAGATGTTTTCCCTGAGCCTGACCTGCCGCAAAATGCTATTTTTTCTCCTTTCTTGATCTTCAGAGTTAGCCCTTTGAGAGCAAATTCCACTTCCTTTGAATCTGCTGTCAACCCTTGGAATCCTTGTGTATTATCGTATGTCATGTAAACATTGTTGAACTCTAAGGAGTATTAGTTTGGTTCTTCTTTCTTAGTATCAATATGCTTTACTGTCTGCATATCATTGGAATAACCTTATTACTGTGATAGTAGACTCTTTTCAAGATTTTCTTATTCATTCCCTAGATACTAGCTGATTCTCTCAACTGAAATTATATTTTACTCAACATTGCAGTATGATGACATTAATTCAATGAAGCTTCCTGAGAGAAGGATCGAATACGTTAAGCACATTGCAATCGAGCTGTAATCGAACTTTATGTTGCAGAGAATTAATCCTACACTTGCCAGAGCAATACACGCGAAGATCAGATTACTAATCAGCATTAGTCTTATTGACATCCAAACTTTGATTGCCGAATTAAGCATCGCTGTGTTAATTGAGGCGTTAAGTTTCTCCAAGAACTCTGTGAGCACATACTTCTCCTTTCTAAACGCTCTTATGAGAATAACTCCATTACAAGTCTCTCCTATTGTCGTGAGTATTTTTCCAGCATTGACAGAGTTCAGCCTCTTGATTTCTCGATTTGAAATTCGAAAGATCCGCTGAACCGTGTAAATCATGCCGAAAGCTACGATGGCAAAGATAATCAAATAAGGGAACACTATCACTATTCCTAGAGGATACCTAAAGATAAATAACAACAAAAATGATTAGAAACTGAAATAAACTAAATAAAAATCCTCTTTCTTGTGTATACCCAATGGAAAACGCCAGATACTCCAAAAAGAAGCAACAAACATATGGCAGCATTTCATCGAGCATGAAGATATCCTCTGAAAGTCTATTTACAATTCTTCCAGAAGCAGTCTGATCATAGAACTTCATTTTACTGAAAATCAGACATTTGTTGAACTTAGAAAACAATCTCTTGTCGCTAATAAGAGAGCACAGACAGTAGAAGATGTTCTTCATGATGCTCATACTAATAGTAACTGTTATCAGCATCAGGAAAGTAGGGTTGAACTCATGGTAGATTTTGTTTATATAGTAGAAAAAACCTTCTTGCGGATGGATCTAGTCTCTCAGCCAAAAATCCACAAGCATTTAACTCAGCTGCATGGTGAAGTTAAAACACACAAAGCAGATTAGAATCCCCCAGCCCATTGCTTCAAAGTAGATTCTATATGTCTAGCCGGAAATCTCCCCTTTTTGTCTGATTTCACTCTTGTTTTCTGAGCTTTTTTCTTCGATTTTGGCCTATCAAACATAACAATTATCAGACAATGTTTGCACTATTTCAATAATTTTCCTAGTTCTTACCTCCAATGAACTTGAATCCAGTTCATTATTTTCTTCTTGTTCTTCATCATCGTTCTCCATATTATGTGCATTATGATTTACACTTTCTTTCCTATGTTTCTGCTTTTCTTCTTCTAATTCGTGTGTCATTCCACTACTAATAAACTCATTTATTCTCTCTTAATCCCTGTTGATTCTCCCATTTTCAAGCAGAATAACCTGTGATATTGCAGATCTTCTTCTTTTAGAGAACAGAATTCCAAAATGACTGGTGACTATAATAACTGTTTTCTTAAGCTTCCCTACCAGCAACTCAAGGACTGCTTGCTAGTATATCTTATCAGCTGCATGCGTATCTAGACTGCTAAGGATATCGTCAAACAAGAAAATATCCTTATTTGAGTATAAAGCTCTGCATAAGGCAATGCGCTATTTCTATCCTCCACTGAGATTCCTTGCTCCTGAGCTAACTAGTTTTTCATCCCCTTTAGTAAATCCACTGAGATCTTAAACTAAATCAGCAGCTTCAACCACTGAATTGTAAAATTTTGCATTGAATTCTTCACCGAATAGAATGTTCTCTTTGATTGTTTTATTAGTCAGCCAGTGGTTTTAAGACACATAGGCTATGGAGCCATTTATGAAGAAGTTGTCATCCTTGGATTTCTAGTTGATTCCATTGTTGAACTATCGGTTGGTACTTGAATCATTTTGTTTCTCTGAATTATCAAGCTCATTCAAAATAGCATTTAAAAGAGCGGTCTTCCCTGATCCTAATAGAGAAAATAAACGATTTAACTTCTCTTCTTAAAAACAAACAAGATTAGTTTATTTGTCAGTTACCTATCTTCCCAACAACAACTACCAGCTCTCCTCTGTTGATTTGCAGATCCGTTATGTTCAGACTGAAGTTGTTAGTTACTTATTAAGTTTAATTTGATTAATTGTTCAGATTGTTCTCTGTTTGATCATTTTATTGATTGTGCCATTGGAATTTCATTTCTTTAATAAACACAGCAGCCTTTTCTAATGCATCAGATGAGAGAAATCCATTGAGGTTGGTGTTCGAATACAGCTAATCAGTTGTGGTAATATCTGGGATAGTCTCTCTGTTGAGGTCTTGATTAAAAAAGAAGAATTTAAAATAACTTTAAAACAACATCTTAAATTTACTGTTTGACACATCAATTTCAGGTTCATTCATAAATCTTTGAGTTCGATTGTATGAAATGCGTGCTTCAGCGATGTTACTGAGTGCCCAAGGTAGCATATTAAATGGTTCAGTGAGATATCCAAACAGTGCGATCATTGTGAAAACATTCGCTTTTTTCAATTCATTTCCATCATCAATGTACGAGGACAGGAAGATGTACAATAGAATATAGTTCATGCTGCTCCAGGATATGTTCTAGATGCTGTTGATACCTTGGCACAACGAAACCTACAGGAACTCCTTTGATCGCAGATTCTCAATTTTCTTCTTGAAAATGTATTCCCAGCCAAGATACTTTATGCTTTTCATCCCTTCGATGACATCCTTGCTCAGACTCACTCGCTTGTCATTCCATATCATCTACTTCTTCTTGATATACTAGACAAATATCAAGATAATAATCATACTATATTTATCTATTATTTCTGCTTACTAAGTATGTCAATGTGAAGCTGATGTTAATGATGAAGAGTATGCAGAGAAATTTCAATCCTTCGAAGACAGAGCTGCCAATCTTGTAGTAAATCAGCCATAACACAACGGAAATCTACACTACATTCATGAGAAGCTGCGTGAATCCTCTGAAAAACAGCAGTTATCGATCTACATCTACTCCGATTATGTTGTTAACATCTGGCGCTTC
>Ga0302271_10001199_pt1 | contig 25254 bp, 17 predicted proteins | sample III_Bog_N1_1_FD_198767 | JGI IMG/M metagenome (GOLD analysis project Ga0302271, IMG submission 198767) | Peat permafrost microbial communities from Stordalen Mire near Abisko, Sweden - III_Bog_N1_1 | ecosystem: Environmental > Terrestrial > Soil > Wetlands > Peat | place: Sweden: Abisko... | reverse complement strand
TTTTGTCTATTATTTTTCTTCGATTTCTTCAAATATTTGTATTGATAAATCAAATACTTGGCAAACTATTCTAGTCTCCCCAGCATTTAAACTGAAAAGTTAAGTCCTCATTAGTATGTTCTCTCTTTTCCCAATCATACAATCTAGCTATTATTTTTAATTTGCTGAACTGTTTTACCTTTTGATTTGTACTAATCAACTAAACTAATATGTCTCACCTCAAGAATATCCGAATTAGTATGAGATCAATAGAGAAAGTTATACCTTTATTAATTTACCATACACATACATAATGAAATACTAAAAATACAGACAACTATCCTAAACATAAATTAACTCTATTCCCTACGTAAATCAGTTTATCAATAAGCTATAACGATAAGTCATTTCTTGATAGACTAAAACGATCATCCGAGGCTGGAACTAAGGGAAATTAGAAGGTACTAAAAAGATTTCACTAGTATTTTTGAAGATATTGTCTGAATTTAACTGAATTCAACTACACTTTTTATTTCTAATAATAGGATCCAACGATTTCCTTCTTTTCTTCTCCTCCCCTGTTATTGTTGGATACCTTCTTCATAATCAAACAAATATATTCAACAAATACACCCAGGCCATTATAAATATAAATAACATATTTCATGGTTAGTATTCATAAAACTAAAACATAATATTGATTTATTCTCTCTTTTGTTATTCATTTGATCTATTTTTGAATTTGTATAGTTATCCAAAGAATTAACTAGTTTACTGTGACTACAAGGTTAATTCAGTAAATATCCAATTTAGAAGGAGAATGTGATGGTGGAAATAGAAACAGCAATAACAAATAATTAATTTTCATCCACATAATATTTCGATAAATCTTGGTTTGTTGCTGCAGAGAGATATTTGTGCTTACCCTCCCCACCAAGAAGATAACCAAACAAACAAACAGAAGAAGAACAAGGAGAAAAATAAATAAACTTTAATCTATCGATCTATCCTTGTTATATCGTTGCGCACAATCCTTATGATCAGATAGACATTCTCTGAAAACGGTGATAACGAGTAGTCTGAACCAACCACTGAGAATAATATAAATAATAATACTAATAATAATCATCCTCGCAAAGGAGAAGACAAATCCAAGACATCTTCAGTAGAGTTAGTAACCGCTTCTTTTCCGAACCAAACAGATCAGTCCAAAAGAATGAAAAACTAATCATAAGATCGTAGGAGTGAATTCAACAACTCTCAAGAATAATCTTCACTTCTCAGCAGCTATTGTAAGAAGAAAGATACTTTAATTTATCATATTTTAGATAGTATTTTTGGGATGTATTTTGATAACTTCCATTTTGTATTGTTTCGAAAGAATAAACTAATGGCAACAATATCCCTAGGAGCTCGTAGAAAGTAGCTTCACGTCTTCGATCAACAACTGAAACAAGGGCTACAGCTATCCTCGGTTAGCAGGATAACACATTGCTATCTTAGAGTGGAGCTAGCTCAGCGCAATCTAAATAATACCCTAAAAACAGACTCTCTTATGAAGTAGCATCAGAAGAGAATGGGCAGTTGACTCAATCACAGCCAAGATAATCAAAACTAAACAGACAGATCTAATCAAAAGAAGACATCGATTTGCAAAGTGGATAAATACATTTAGTAGATGGACAAGAGGGCAGTGTCTTCTAAAGCTAAAGCAGACAGGGATAGAAGGGGAGATAAAGCTAGTAAATTTAAAGATAATATGAAAGGAGGCAGAGTGGATTAGCAGAGTAAAAAGATAAATAAAAAGTAAGGTCGATTTCAGAATAGTAATCTAATCTCCAAAGTAATAATAATAAAAATAATAGTAATAGACAAAGCTTGTAACTGTAGGATATCCCAAGGAAATAAGAGAACAGACAGCATCAAGAATGGATAGAACCAAGAGATAATAATCTATTGGGTTAATAAGAAGGAAGGAGTAACTTCAAACCCAATAATAACAACAACAATACATATAAATCATAGTAATTCGAGGATACCTTGCCAATGGAGGTAAAAGGGCTAAGAACTAAGGAAAGACCAATGTTGACAATTGGTTAAAGCGCTGAGAAACATCCCTATGAGGATGCAAGTTCTCCTACTCGTTCTGTAGCTCAAGTGAGCAGTTAACTAAGCTCTCCAAAGGTGTAATTTGGAACTCCAACAGCTCCTATTCTCTAAGCTAGATCGATGGCTCTGTAGTTACGAAATACTCTTTCATCTTAGGGCAGCAATCATAGCGATTTAGCGAATAAACTGAGTAGTAAGAAACCAAAGAATGTTAATGAAGAAGAGGAGTAGAAAGAGGGTAATGAGGAAAATAGTTAAAATATAGCAAGACCGATTAGCGAGAAAGAACTAGAGGAGAGAATAAAGAGAGGATTACAGCTTCGTTAAGAATTAGCAGCTGAAATGGATCCACAAGAAACATGGAGTTACTTTGAGAAATACCAGCCAATATCGCATGGAATTATTGATATGAAATAATTAGCGAGTAGTGAGTTTCTAAGACTCAAACGCTACAAGCAAGGGTATTTCTATGGAGATATACAAAATCTCACTAAAACTGGATAGGGTAGGAAAGAAAAATGCATGATTTTATTATTTCTTTACCATGAAAATATTAGCTATTTTTAGAAAAAAAGCAATAATTATCCCATTTGTTTTGGGTATTTCCTAGGTATTATGGCTTACTTCACTGGGAAACTGTATGAAGGAGAATGGCAAAATGATACGAAATTCGGGAAAGGTTTTGAATTGCAGCCAAATGGAAGCTCATATTAAGGGTACTTTGTGAATGGTAAACCTGAAGGATATGGGGAATATATCTGGAATAATGGAGAATCATATTAAGGAGACTGGGTAAATGGGTTGAAACATGGTCAAGGCACATGGCTAGGATAAAAAGGAGACAGCTACAGTGGAGAATGGAAATTTGGAAAAGCAGATGGAAAGGGCAAACATACATGGGTTAATGGTAAAATCAATAAAGAATTTGTTCTTTGACAGAAATACAAATTATATTTTCTGTAATTGTACAGGCGATGTCTATGAAGGAGACTTTAAATGTTGTCTCAAGCACGGACAAGGAGAAGAAAGATTTGCTAATAACGACACATACATTGGACAATATGCTAATGGAAGACCAGAAGGATAGGGAATATACAACTGGAGCTAAGGAGCAATCTACAAGGGAGGCTTCAAAAATGGACTCAGACATGGAAAAGGTAACCAATGCTGTTATGATTCATTGATAACTAACGATTATGTAACTATCTAAAGGTATGTGGATGAAGAATAAAGAAGACGAAGAATCGGACAGTTACGAAGGTGATTACCTAAACGATAAGAGATGCGGGTAGGGAGTATTTCATTGGGCATCGGGGAATGTCTACAAAGGTGAATACTTCGATGACTTAAGGAATGGCTATGGGGAGATGTTCTGGACTGATGGTTCGTACTACAAAGGGTATTATCTTAATTCATTATTTCTCTTCAATTTACTAAAGTTGAACTAATCTTGTATTTGTAAAAGTGACTGGGAGAAAGGAGTCCAGTGTGGTGAAGGAGAACTCCACATAGTCGGTGAAGGCGTTAAGAAAGGACTCTTCGCTAATAATTCATTACTTGTCCCTGCTTCTAGCTCCGCTGCTCCTCCTGAAATTAACTCAACAAAATAATAATATCGCCCTGAAGTTTTTAGCAGAATTATGCCTAACGTAGAACCCCGTGAGCATTAGAAACTTAACTAACGATCACTTCCTCCTATGTATTAGCAGCGTCTCCTTTAAGAGCCACGAAGCTTAGAGCAGCTACCATCTGAAGAAGATTAAATCGATGAGCAACACTTGCTAGCTGGGCAACCTGTCGCTCAACAATAATAAGCTGCATACTTGCCTACATACCAATCGTAAGAAGTCTAACCAAAGCAATGGGCATAATAATCACAATAAACCTATCAAGAATAATAGAATGATGGCAGATATTAGACAAATGAGATGCCTGAATTAGATAATCATGAGCAACAACAACCGCAGTAGTAGAATCCACAATTCTTACTGGCTGAGTAGCTTTAAAGGAAATATTAAGAAGAGCAGCAACTAAGACAGCGAGCGGAGATGCAATTAGAGCAAGAGCTTTTTTTACAGCGAGAACTCTAAGGTCTGAGACAATAATAAGAGAAGCTTAACGAGCAACAACTTAAGCAAGAACAATAACTCTCACGTCTTCTTCCTCGACTGTAAAGCCGAAGCAGCTCATCAGACACGTAGAGTCTACTTTAATCTCGAAATATCTTCTAAAATAGTACCAACAAGACGAGATAACCTTTGTCAACGCAGCAAGACGATTACTGCTAAACATCACTTACTCCTCCATCGACACAAACACAAACAGATCCAAGACAATAAGATAATAATAACAGTAATACTAGTAATAACATCGATGAATAAGCATTGTAATAATATCAAAAGTAATAAGAATAACTACAAGAACAGCAGCTACAATAGCTACTGCAATTACAGCAGTAACAACAATAACAATACGAATCTTAATAAATGCCATACATAGCAAATAAAAGACACAGCAGTGTTGAAAAAGATAGAGAATCTAAAGGTACTTAGACAGTCTTAACTCAAGACAGATCAGTATCTACTGAGAGCTAAATGAAACCAAAGCGAGAAAATAAAGGATTAGTCTTGCCAAGATTAGTACCTCTCTCAACGAAAAGAAGCTAACAATCTGGTCATCATCGTCATCGCAATAACAATAACAACTCGAATAGTGTCTCTCCAAACAGAGAACGAGATCGAGATGGCTCGCGTTCTCCAGCAGGTTTAGGCTTTGACAGCAATAAACCATGTCTCCTGAAACACTAAGAGATAATTCTCTGGCAAAGCATGCGCAATAAGCTAGGGATTCCAGCAAGGGAACTAAACGATTTCTCTGACCCTAAGACAGTCGAAATCATCAGAGCTAAAATTCACCCACCAATATGGAAGCCTACAGGAGTAGCTAGATTTCTAGAAGAATCTCCTTCTAAGTAGATCTTATTGAGTGCTGTTGCTAGTGGACTTAATAATGCTGGTGGTGGATAGTTGAATACTAAATCAACTTGATATATTCCTTAATAAATAGATTTTTGTATTTGTAAATGTAAAATAACTAAAAAAACCTTAGATAATTATCAAAATATCATATAATAAATAATCTGTAATTTGTAGAATATTTTTCAAACCATTTCTTATTTTAAATTACTCGTTTGCCAAGATGAGAGAATGAGAGCGGAAAGTGCCAAAGCACACAATATAGTCTTTGAGAGGATTCTACAATTATTTTTATGAGAATTAAATCACTTGCATGAATGGTATGCTTGGGAAAAGCAAACACGAGATAAGAGATTAATTAAACAGAAGAGAATATACAACATATAAATAAGCAAATAATTATCAAACTAAACTATAAAACAGAAAAGGAAACTCCCCAAAATGAGCGGATCTCTCCCTTCCATCACAAAATCAGCTTCCAGTAACATTTTTCAACGACAAACCTTTACTAAAGCAGCTACAAATGAGCTCTATTTCTGCATGCCATTCAACTTTTTAAATCAATAGTTCATCTTTTTCTTTTCTTCCTAGTGACACTCATGCCTGTGCGAGAGATGTACAACATTTCAACAAGACAAGGTGCAGATTGGGGCATCGATGGCTATGAAGTGACTAAAAAGTATTTTGACCATGCCAAGGCTGTCTAAGATAAAATCTATGAAGACATTCGTAAATCTGGAAAGGCTACAAAAGAATAACGCAAAGTCACCAAGCGTGGTTGCTTCTTAGATGACGAAGCTGCTTGCTAAAAGAACAAGCCAGGTCCTTAAAAATATGATGTCAGCCATATCTGGGTGTCTACTGCGGATATCGAGAAAGGCAAGAAGCGACCCAAGAACACAAAGCGTGATACGTTCATTGATGACATTTTCAAGGAACAGAAACTCAGAAACATCCCTGGACCTGGAAAATACAACGTTCTCAAGACCCCTGAACAGCTTAAAGCAGAAGCAGAGAAAATGAACAAGAAAATCAAGTAAATAAAGTTTGATTAACTATGTTTTTTAGAAGGGTGAAGTAATAAATAAGTTTCTGGGGCGATACTCTGGATGGATAAGATAATAAACATATTGTTGTGTGTGTTTGTGTGTTGAAGGATGGGTGATAAGGCGAATTACCTGAATGACTACGAGTACCTAGCAAACACGATTCCAGGACCAGGAAGTTATAATCCAAGAGTAAAATAATCATAACTTACTTGTTTAATTACGAATCCATCTCGTTCATATGGTTTTGTTGTAATTCTTCAAGGATATTCTGCCTAAGATTCACAAGGACAACATGAACCCTGCTAAGTGGATCAGTGCACACAAAGAACACTCCAAGAAAAACGTTCGATCTAGCTTCCCTGACATGGGCACTTACAAGCAGAACTTCCCTGTCGACTACGATACATTCGGAAAGATGCTCTTCAAAGAAAAAGAAGAACCTGGCAAGAAGAGTTCAGTGCGTTATCTCGGGACAGAAGAGAGATTCAAAGACATCAAGAAAACCAAATCAAAGAGCACTGTCATTGTACCTGGACCAGGACAGTATCCCATGATCCCACAATGGCCAGGTAACAAAAGGATCTGTCAACAGAAATGAAATGATTAATGCATTATTGTGTTCTATTTGATTAGGAAAGGATAAGCCAAAGGAGAAAGATGCCAAGGTCAAAAACTACATGAACAGTATATCCTAAGGAATCGAGAAGTCGATATATTATTCATGAATACTTTTGTTTGTTAATTATCATCTTCATCTTCATTATTTCGTTTTCCTCGTCGTTTGAGTGTATTTTTGCCTTAATTGGCATATTAATTTTACAGTATACAATAAGATTAATCGCTAGCGCGTTTAAATACGATTAATCAAAAGGGAAAGAGAGGAGCATCCTTTTAAGAAGAGTCTAGCAGCTATTAGAAAAACAGAAAGTCTTCTTTAAAAATAACTAACAATAATTAAACACAAAAAGAGAGAGATTTGTATGATCAAGGCAATATGATTTTATGACAGTTTGGGTAGCATAAGCAAGAAATATCACAATAGAAATAAGAGAAACATATGTTTGGCTGTCTAATATCGTTGGTAATACTACATCACAGACCCACACACATATTGATTCCTCATATATCCTGAAGAATGTTAGATTATCGAAGTCTGTTGATTTAATATTCAGAAAATGATACATGTCCTCCAATCTCGTCTACTACAGGCTTCCCAGTTTCATCCAGCAGATTGCCTTTTTCGTCTAGCTAATAGAGAATAAACTCCTCTTCGTTTTCTTGTTCGCAGATCACTGGCAATAATTGATGCGTGTAAGCTTTTGCAAACAAACAAAAATAACACAGTTTCTGCCATTTATCCAATAAATCAAATATCATCTGCTGTATTATTCTGTTTCTTCTCTAAAATATAAATATTTTACTGTTTTTCGGTGAATTCAATGGTTATTGCTGGTGTTATTCCCTGTATGGAGTATCTCCTGGATGATGAGAGGTAGCTGCAGGGGTAATAAGATTTGTTACTGTTGTTGTTTCTGGTAGTAATGTAGAAAATACTTTGTTTTGGGAAGAATCTAGGCTTGCAAGTTATCCTAAGCTTTTTTTAGGGGAACAACTTTATTTATTTTAGAATTAGCTGAATTCATTTGGATATTTGGAAAACTCAGTGAATTGATCAAGGCAATACAAAGGGGATTAAGCTGATTATGTTGGATTGCTTGAAGGAAGAGCAGAATTATAAATGGGTAACTATTCTTATTATTGTTACGACAGTTACTCATAAGTATACAGCAGATCGTTTGGTTTCAAGGAATCTGCAGAACAATTATGAATTGCACTCAAAGGCTGATTCATCCAAGATGATTAGAAGCTTATCAAGCTCTATCCATGCATATTATCTGGACTAAGTACCTTTTCACAAAATACAGAACACAAACGAATAACTCATATTTTTTGTTGAAATCTGATATTCAGCGAAGATGAAGAAATACTATGAAAGTATTTTACTGATGACGAAGAAAAGGAGTGAGTCATAGGGATGATCTAAACAGTCGCCTTGAGACAGTTTGATGAACTTGCTTAGAGATAAGGACAATAATTTGGAATGGTGTTTCTAGGTATTTCAATGTTTGACCGAGGAGATTAATTTGTTGGCTAAGTTGAGCCAGGTAATATTGGCTAACTAATAAGTTGCTCGATCACTTATATTTATGGTATTGCTTGACAACTATTGTTAAATGTCTTGGATTGCTGCAGTGTTGAGATAATTGGCTATGAGTTAGACTTATAATCATTGCAATAATCTTATTAAAGATGAAACAGTGGTTGTTCGCAGATATTGACCAGATTTTGTTATTCAGGAGTGATTTGCTATTATTTTTCCTTAACTGACTGACTATGTGAAGCATGTTTGTTCTGTTCTAAAAGCGATTCAAATTTATCATTGATTGCCTTAATAGCTTCACTGTTTTAGCTGATTGTCTCTTCCATACAACTTAATCTCTTTGCGAACTGCTCCTTGATCTCACACAATGCTTTCTCCCAGTCATTTCTCCTATTTCCCAAATACCATTCTTTCCATAAAGTAAATATTTTTCAATTAACCAAATTACTCCTTTCTCAGTAGATTCTCCAGTGTATTCTTAATCTACTTTTGAACAATCTCTTCAATAATATTTAAATCTTTTTTTGAAGGAACATCTTTAATGTTCACTTCCTGCTTTAAACCAGCACTTGCTCTCTCCAACTCATCGTTACAAGAGTGCTGTTTCTTATGTTAATTATCATCTGCATTTCTGTTTAAATCTGCAATTTTTCAAACATAATTTAAGAACCTTACCAACAGTATTAATCTTTTCTTGTCAATATTGATTACTAATTGTTGGTGATGATGGTGTATTCCGAGGTGATTGAATGCAAGGCTAATCAAATTAATTCTAGCCTAACTGTTTACTTTATTATTAGGAAGCATTCTATTGCTTCTAATTGAAGATAGCAGTTGTGTTCATAGCTTAGAGACTGCTGCTTCTATTCGAACAGACAACTACTTTCGACCGATTTGAGCTCTTATTTCTAACGATATTTCTTTAGAGATGTTGCTAAAAAATAATATTTTACTCATGCTATCTCAGTTTGGCTTAGAGTTATTGATTCTCGAACTGAACTTTCAGAGCTGAGTCATTCAAAGCAGCAGACTGCTGACCAAACAAATGAGCCTTGTGCTGGACTAACTATTCCCATTGACTATTACCGAAGCAATTATGCGATTTCAAGACAGAACTATTTTCTTAATTCTATTGCAGTCTCGATTAGAACAACTGCTGTTTCTCGTCCTTTCGATGAAGATGATGTTCATCTCTTCGGATAGTATTATCTAATTCCTTATTATTGTCTTTCTGTCTTTTCTAGATCCTCTGAGTTTCTGTGTTTTGTTTATCTTATTCCTGAGCGGCTTTTTCTGCGTTTGCCCTGTAATATGAGAGCAAGTCTCTCCAGCGAAGACCCTAATCTCCCATACGAGAGTTTTCATTAAGACTTTTAGTAGGTTTAAATGGGAAGGGTTGCTTTTTATGTGCAATCCCGAAGCACAACGCTGCTTGGAGTCTCTTGATCATTTCCTTCCTACTTCTTGCAAAATAATTCATTTTATAAATTGACTTGCTCTCCTGAAAAGCTTACTGTTTTTGACTAGCATTCATGTGGAGATACTCATTGCATTGCTTTGAGCATTGTAGATTTAAATTCTAGCAGCCATCTTCGTTCTTGAGATATTCTTTGCAGTGTGATTATTACTAGCCTCGATTCATGAATTTTTCCCAGAATAAATATGTTGTAATTGTTCTTGAAAATTATTACTATCTTGTGCGCTCGGAAAATTTATGAATTCAACAATCAAATAATTTTGCTAAAATGAATGGACATAATGGATTATTTTCGTTGACTGGACTCAAATTACTGGAGACCTTCTTTTCAGAAATACTACCCTAATATTTACGGACTTGCCATTATTCAATTAGGTTCTTCCCCTCTAACCCAAACACAGCAGACCAACAAGCTTATCGAGCTCTGCTTATTACTGACTGGGAAATTTAATTGCATTGCTTCATTGTTTCTCTTTCCCTAAACACGTTTTGTTCCAATTTACCGAGTTGACAAAAATATTAGGATTGTTACAAGCAGTTATTACTAAAAGCATAAGTACATCTAACAAGCTGAAGAAAGAGGCTAACAGCACTTTAAAATGAGCTCTTTTGAATTATATTTTCTTAATAAAATATATTAATCAGTTCATTTTCAAGCATAAAAAAACAAGAAACCAATGTAAAGTTCAATTAACACCAATTTGGCTGATAAGTCAATCTAATCCTTAGAGCAAATCTTCCCCAACTAGAAAACAACGCGAGGAAAAATAGAAAAAATATTTAACCTCTGATAGGGAGAAAATTAGAGTAAATTCATTGATTGTTGTTGCAATAAAACTCAATAATTATCAAATGACGATGAGGCTAAACAATTGTGAGTAGATTATTATTAATTTTTACAATTGATGTGTTTGAGTCTATTTCTTTTTTGGAACTTCTAAAAGAAAAACTACATCATACCAAAAGTTAAAGCAAATACAAACGATTCTAGATTTAACTCCATTACAATACAGTGAATCTTCTAAGTCAATGGTAGTGCTTTCTTTTTTTCTCCAGTGAGCTCTTAAAATCAGAGAATCTTTAGTTCCTTTTCCTTGAATGATGTGTTTCACCTTGAATAAGAAGTATTATGCAAATTGGGATATTTTTTTTTTTGATTGTTTTTTCAATTCAAGGCTTTACTTCATTTAAACTCTTCCATTCTCAAGATTAGTTCCTTCAAATTGTGAGTTACTCCAATTGTAAAAAGCAAATAATCTTTTATTTTCTTTCTTCTTAATAACAAAGCAGAAGATACTTTAATAGGTTTTTTATTACTCACTTTAAAATAATACATTTGAATAACTCTATGTCCACTAATGTTATCCTTCTTAATCCAAAATGAGTACAATCGTATGCCATTTATGAGTATCAACAAGAACATCAGCAATATCCAAAATAATTACTTCAAGAGTAAACAAATATCATGAATGATTAAAGTCACATTTAAAAATCCTAAAATAAATAAAATTTTGAATTGCTTTTTTCTTTCTCTCTCTCTATGTTTCTTTTTGATGTCTAGCTCAGCTAATAAAACAAACATAACATAAATATAATTCTATCCTTTTGAAGAGCTATCTGATCAACAACATTACATTCTAAATAATTGTGTTTTATTATTATTTTCGGTTGTTTCTCGTTTTATTTCGTTGGAATGTTAAATTTCAGAGGCTTAACCTATTTTAGCTTACTTTCGAATTACTTACTGAATGGGAGAAGTAGATATATGCCAATTCAATGCATGAATATCAGAGAGAGGGTGAATTTGGAGTGGTTGTCTCTTTCTCTTTGAATAAAAGGTGCTTATCCCAATTCAACTATGTGAACTCTGGGGAGAAACAGAAAAGGTAATTATCCTGTATGATAATATGTAAGCAATCTGCTCAAAAAGATATCAAGGCGGGAAGGAGATATATTTATCTTTTTTTCTTTTGAATAGCTGCAGCTGATGGATACTAAATTTTGATAATTGTAGGGCGCTCAGTAAAAGAAAATACGCTTGACGAGCAGATTCACAGAAATAAATTAATCCAGAGAATAGAGCAGCTCGACAAACCACATCTATTTACATACATACCACGTATTTGGCTGTCTGAAAGTTGCAAGGACACCAAGAAAGCACTACCCTAATAACAGTGCAGTGCTCTTGGAAGGCTCCATGAGCAGTTCCTGCACCAATCTTGTTGTTGCCATTTCTTCCAATGAATTACTTACAAAACCTGGCAGTAATCATGCTATTGAGCTTTCTCAGATGGATGACAATAAGGAAAATAAAGATAATCAAAACCATTCATGTGGCTAAACAATTGAAACCAATAAGGGATTGACTTCAGAGCAGTAAGAAACAATGAACATTAGCTGTGAAGAAGACTAAGTAGATCTTGGTTCTTCTTCTGTGAAACAAGCATCAAATTCTAAGTATTCAGAAGAAGAATATCTTCAAGATCAGATTCTCTTGCCTATGTTGGATAGCGATTGTTCATATATGAAAACTGAAAATAAAGTCTAAGACAGTTAAATCAGCACTGACAGCAGTTATTAAGTAGCCTCTCGTAGTACTTCCTCTAAATCAGGTGTTAAAACAGGTAGAAATTCATCACCTTCTGCAAAATAATAGCATCGATGGTTGAGCTGGTAGAGTTAAGTTGATTCCTCACAGAATTGGGTGGCTAATGCGTCCTTAGGAGAATCAGCGAGATAAAGTACTTGTTCAGTGTCTTGTTTGAGTTCATCATCGTCTTCTTCAGTGTAGGACATGGAATCATCGTTAGTAAGTTTTAGAAGTGGACTTGAAGGTGACAACGAAGGATTCAAGATGCAGCAGTAGCAGTAATTATTAACTGGAAATATTCTGTTGACAACAATGAAAGCTACGGAGAGTTATCTTCACGGGATAAAAGAAGAAGCAGAGAGTGATACTACCTCAATGTGTTCTTCTTCAGTGAATGTAGTCAAGAAAGAAACAACAGGAAGTGGTAGTGGTGGGAAAGAAATAAAAGAACGAACAAGCAGTGTAAAAAGTAATTGGAGTTTGTATATATCGTCTGATAGCAGTTCTGATTCATCTGATCCTAGGAATTCATCCCTTCCATCTCGGTTGTCTAATTCAAATAAAATAGCTCACAAGCTGGAGAAGCTGAGAATTATTTTAGGCGAGAAAAACACTGCCAATGAGGCAAGTGATTTTACAATGCAAATTCATGAAGTCAGTGCGAAAGAAGAGTAAAACTGGAGTCAATGTGAAAGCGATTACTCCCTTCAAAAACGGATGGTCTTTCGAGCGAGCTCTAAGTTACTTTAAACTTCCACATTAGCGTAGAAATATCCTATTTTTTCTGCTGGATAATCTACATCCTCATAATTATCTGAACTCTCCAATAATCCACTGCAACACCCTAGTCGATTGATTTTTGCGTTAGAAGGTTCATTCAGAGATTCACTTCAAATCGAAGGGTCTCTTAAATCTCCCTCAGTGACAGAAACACCACGCGTTCATCGAAGAACGACGCTCGCCAATATGACTCTTGGAGCGTTAACTTTCTGGCCAAATTTTTATATCTCCAGCTAAGATAACGCATTATTTCACCTTTACTGGAAACCTCAGAAAAGTTTACATGATGTGCTGCATTCTTTAAAGCCAGATGGATTGATCTGCTAGCAGACTCTGTTTAAAAAAATCCCAGGAATAATCGACAGATGGAAGAAAAAGGTTGTGTCTCTGTTTATAGACAGAATTGAGTACCACAAGCCAGGGAACAGCAAAGTATCATCGACTATTTCTCTTCGGCATTTTTCAGTCAAAATTATTGTAAAATAAAAGAATATTTATTTTTGTTTAATAGATCCAAAATATAAGCTTTTATCCTAAATGATTTTGTGCTTACTCTATTGCATAAGAAGGACAGTTTCAGACATTGCTTTAGTCTTCAAATCGAGAGCAGCGGGAATAGCACAGGTAAAAAGAAATACACCTTCAAATGCTCTACTGTGGAAGAAAATACTTTCTGGATTGAAACAATTGTTGATGTAATGCTAATCAACGAGGCTTATTGCAAATTCTAGCTCTTCCCAGTGAATATCAAGCTTTATGAGAAAAAAAGAGTATGCTCAGTACAAGAAATCAGCTAAACTTTGAAAACAGGAGATATTTTCTATTTCAGGTTAATCAAATAGTTTTATCTTTGGATAGTTAAAAATAAATATTTTTATGATTGTTTGTAGTGAAGAATAGGATGATTCAAATGCACTTCAAATTGGCTTTGTTGTGAGAACATCCTACTTGCTATAAGTGTGCTATTTATAACCTGAAGAAGAAACACTTACATCCTATCCCTTAGAAACCTTCCTTTCCTTAGCGAACTTGTAACTGTAAGATCGGTTCTAATCAAGAAAATAGCTTAACTAAACTTTCTAAATTTGAAATGCATTATTTAGATTGAGATTTCGAAGTCTACAGGGTAGCTCAGGAGAATCCTTAAGCAAGTCAGATCAAAATAAGATTACTTATAAAGGCATTCAATTCATCAAAGTACAATTACCTTTTGATATTTCCTGGTTGATTTAGATCTTTAACTTTGAATTCAAAGGAACAATAAGAAACCTTATTTCACAGCAGTTACCAGTTAGTCTCAGAAATAATGAGTCACTGCAATATTATCAAATCTGGCACATCACTCCGCTCTTTATGTATTTTTTCAATTAACTTATAAAAGAGCAAATATTTGAATAATTTCATATGTGCTCTAACTATGCTTCACCTTGTTGTTTATTTATTCCCAAGACGAAGAAAATCTCTCGGTGGGTAAACTAGATCAATATCTTCAAGGCTACAGCTATTCTGAGAACATCTCTTTGATTCTCGGCAAACATGTGAAATCAATTCAACCAGCTCCATTTGAAATCCATAGTCTTCTTTAAGACACAAACTCAGTCTCTAGTGAGCTTGTATCATTTTGTTGTCCTAAAGCATCCCCATGTTTATCTCCTTTGATATTATCTGAATCTTGCTAAATACCTGCTCAGTCCTTAAACCATTGAAAATCAGAGTCAAAAAATAACTACAACAAAAGTTCAAAAGTGTAAAAGGAACACAAACCTAAATAATACCCTCAATAATCTTTCAATATTCTTCAGGAGATCAATCACTAAACGATAAATAACTCTCTCTCTCTTTGAGGATCATAACAAACTCGTTAATTTATTAAACCAACATGCTAGCACATGTAGCAATAAAAAGAATAAATCTTTCTTTCATTCATTTTTAAATACTTAATTCTTTAAAATAATACTCTTTGCTGCTTTTTCTCGCTAGTTTTCTCACTAACCGCAGTTATGTGTGTGTGATTAATATATTTTACTCGTTTTTATATTAACTATTTGATTATGTCTCTCATTAATGTAAATCACAATAAAATTGTATTTAATACGAGGAAATATCCTCGTTTTTGCTATTTATTATGTTTGAAAAAGTTAATCCTTTCATATAGAGAACCGAAAGGGAGATAAAGGGCTTGCTTAGAAGTAGCTACTTCTTGTCATTCACTAATTAAATATTTAAATTGCTGTGTGAGTTAGAGTTACTAAGAAGAAAGAAACAAGCTAAAAATATAGAGAATGGAAGTCACAGTTGACAATTTTACAGAAGCTTTCGAGTAAATCAAAGCTATTCTAAGCTCCAAATAAGTAAGTCTCACAAACAAGGGGATTATCATCTTTTGGTTCCTTTTGAGGATAATCTATTGGATTGATTCTTCAACAGATCGAATGCATTTCGTTTGGAGCTAACACCAGCAAATCAGTTGTAGATATTAACAGATATGAATATCCCTTTGACATCTATTATCGTGTAAATATTTCATTTTTCTAAAAGCAAATTCAATAAAGTTCACAGCTTAAGGATTTCACCTTTGATTTCTTAGAAATTCCGATTCTCTAAGCTAGGATTGACTCAAACATGCTTCAACATTATTGAGAAAACAGCAGAGGGATAATTTCAATCCCATCCTTTTGTCTTTTATCTCTTCCCAAACGACGAGAACTCTTAGTTATGTCTCAGCTCTGAACTCCTAGATCAAGACATTGACTGGAATAAATGGCTAAGCAAAGGTCAGCAAAATAAAAAAACACGTATTCTATCCTATTATCAATATTTCCGTTTGCTTTTCTAGGTTTGCCATATCGAAATCGTGATTAGATTGAGAAAGTCAAGGCATAATTGAATCCTTAAGGAAATACTCGCCCTGGAGAAAAAAAAGAGACTTTTGAGGAAATCATTGCTACAATTGATCCTACCCAACAGACAATAGCGAAAGAACAAGTGAGACTCTTTGAAGTTTTTATGGAAAACCCTGGAGCTGAAGAATTTGCATTTGAGAAATCAACCTCTTAAATCCGTAGAGCTTGGCATGTTTATCTTGAAACTAGAGACTTGAATGTGCTAGTTGAGAGAAATACACCAGGGGTAATATCAGTTAGGAAAGTCACTAAAGAACAGCTGTTATAAAAGAAATAAGATGACGAAATTGAGAAAAACAATAAGATTGAAGAAGCTAAAGGAGCTTCCAGGGTAGTTGAACTTATTATTTCCCTTTGCTAAGCCAGCAGAGTACCTATTGTTCTGAATTCATCTCTTTCTGAGCTAGCCCAGGTTATTTAATTTTCTGTGTTCTCCTTGCCAAGAAGCTACTTGGAATTCAAGAAAGCTCTGAGCTCTTATTTCCCAATTGTGATCGATGTTAGCTTGATGTTCGGCTAATCCTAAGGTTCAGTTAAATCCAGTGATAATTCTTAAGTTTCTTGCTAAACCGCTAAGAATCTCATTACAAGAACAACTTAAATCTCTGAAATATGGATTGGCTCAAAGAGCAAACCAGAAGCACGTGCTGCTATCAATAGACTTTCCTTCCCTAATAGCTCATGGATCCTCTCACTTGACCCTAATCAAAATGATTCCTTCACATCTAAAGTATCCAAAGATCATTTGTTATTACATGATTATTATAGGTAGCTTACTATTGATTGAATGACTAAAAAAGGGGGATGTGTGCTTGATGGGTGTTTCAATAGAAGGTAAATCAATAGGTGAGCGTCGAAATGTTATGCAGAGGCTAATGCAAGAACTGATAAAATAATTCAGAAAAAGTGGAGCTTACTTTACAAAATGTGAATCGTAGTTTGCAATCATCATCCAATTCAACAAAGATAAGCTGTAACACATACTTAAATACTCAGATAAAATAAGAGAAATAAAACACAAAATTGTTATTATTGTAAGATATTGAAAATAATCAATTTTTGAAACAGGTAAGTCGATCGCTTGAAAAATGAGCTTAATAAATTCAAAGGAACAGGGATCCATGAATACACCTTTCTGAATGACACTCTTCTTGCTTCGTTTGAAGAGTCCAACAAAACCTAGACAACGAATTGAATACTATTCAAAGGATTCTCACAAAAAAGCACAGCAAAATAGTTGAATGGATTTTGCAGCTGACGATTACTTGATTTAAGAGCACGAAATGAGTTAATTAAAATTATTATTTATTGTCTTAATGTTATGTCTTCATGCTTATTCTCAAATAAGATAACAACGACAACACCAATATTTTATCATAATTATTTCATCAAATAAAAATAAAGAAAAACCTTCAACAAAAAATATTGTTTTTTAAGATAAATCATTTGGCAGATTATTAACCTAACAATGTTGATCTCTATCATACTGTTTTTATATGTTTAAATGCCTGTTTCCAGACTTGTTCTTTTCAAGCACAAATAAGATTCTAAAAATCACATTAATCAAAGAAATTTTATGTAAATAAAGGAAGGATTGTGTATGTTGTTATTTGATTGATAGCTTTGATTCCAAAACATTAATATGATCTAGGAAGTTCTTTAGACTTGTGGAGAAGAAGAATGAAAAAAGAATAGTTGATACTTTACGTTCCAAAAATAATTTTTACCTTAAAGCAGAATATTTTTGTAATATTTCAGCAATTGTATGGCTCTGTGGATTGAATGAAGTTCCAAAATAATCCCTTGTTTCAATAGCCCCTTTGTTTTTGTAAAGACAAGTGGATTTATTCGTTACTTGGACATTTATTATTATGAATTACTTCCTTTACATACAAGCCAAACCAATCCCCCACTCCCCCAATTTTTCTTCATGAGAACTGGAATGGTTAAGTAATTCTTCATCATAGTTGTTGTCTCCTTAACCAAATAGTTTATCATATCGTTGCCTTAGATTGTTAATTTCAGTAGGGAGAATGATAGAAGAATATCTTTACTGTAAAATTTCTCAGCTTCTAGTTAATTTACTTTTTTATCAGCTAAGTATTCTAGAATTAGCCATAAATTCGGAATATTTTGCTTAAAACGAGTCAGATAATAACTATCTTAAATGAAGCCTCCTTTACTCGTAAAGATTAGTTTAAAGCAAGTGAGTTTGAGAAGAAAAGAGCTCTGCAGATGTATTTCAAGATTAGGAGCAAGCGCTAAAAAAGAAAAAATTCATGATTCTGAAATAATTCAATAGGGGCAGACAATAAATAGTAAATTTCGATACGATTTCTGGTTGTTTTCCGCACTATCGGATGACACAAGATACAAGTGTGCGCAATAAATAAGATTAATAAAAAATTTCATTTGGGAGATTAGTCAAACGTGAAAGTGAAGAGAGAACTATCTTTTGGTATTTATAAAAAATTAAAATAAAAAGATTTAGCTTAGAAGATTAGATTTCCAAAGTTAGTTCTAATACATTATCAACAATGGCAAGTAAAGGTACAGTCATCTTCGAGACAACCTTGGACTTGGCTCTAGTGAATCACTTGAGATCATTCAAGAATTACAATGGCAAACATTGCTTTGAGCCGTACTATATCGAGAGCATCTTTGCATATTTATATTACTACCAAGGTAATATGGAAGCAGAAATATTCGATGAATTCTGCTAGCAAAATGGTGGTATCAATCTGAAGACTCTTGTGCTTTAGATCCACTTTATGTTTGGGTCAGTAGCGAACCTTAAGGAGTTAGTTGCTAAGTTAGGATCTAAGACAGAAATTGCAGATATTTCGAAATCGTAAATCAACAAAACGAACATCCACTGTGTGCACTCCATCATGGATTTATAAAATCAGATCGATCACATCAAAATGAGTGAACTGCAAGTAAAATAATTATGCTATTTTGATATTTTCTAAACCGATTGATTTTATACAAGGAAACACTTAAGCCTCAACCACTCGAGGGACTCAAGATCCAGATAGTTAAGGAGAACAGTGAATTTGAGACTGGACCTGGAGTTCTATCAATTCCATACAATATTGTAAAATCAATTGAAAGCAAAATATTTATTAAAATACGAACTAATGATCTTTTTATTTGCTAGCTGCGACTCAGTATTAAATCAAAGGGAAAGTTAGATATCTACATGGTCTCATACATTGCCCATCTACTCAACAAGGCGTATAAGATCTAGCTCTTCCATGCTCATTTCTTGTTCTCCTTTAAATAAGGAAAAGCTCAAATTTTCTCTGAAAATTACTATAAAATGCTCATTGAGATCTCAAAAGGTGTTGACAAGCTGAAATTTGATAAGGACATTTTCCATTCTTACAGAGAAAAGATAGTTTAATTCGGACGCAATCCAAAAACCACTGAAGCAGAAATCTAAGCAGTCATGTTAGAACTCGAGCGTACATTATCTGACATGATCATTGCGAGAGACATCAAAATGAATCACTATCTAGAGAAACTTCTCATAGGTAAAATCCATTTTTGCTGCTTTTGAATAAAAAGTATTTTTGAATTACTTCTATTACTTTAGGTATGTTGGGTTCACCAATACTAATGATTAGAGATCATGCAGTCATTATGCTTAATATTCTGTACGATGGTGTTGATTGGTCAAGACGTGCACCATTTTCGACAAAAATTTCGAAAGTTAATTCCAAATTCTTGGTGGATTATCTAGTTGAATCCGATAAGAATGATGAGAACATTGTCTTCTTAGTAAAATCATTTGTTTTCCTACCTGGAACCCGTCAGAATGTCATTTCAATCCATAAACCTCGTGTCAAAGAATTCAAGGTAAAGTTAAAAAAATCTCCAAAATTAATTAATTCTAAATTTTGTTTGTTTTGTTTGCCAATTTCAAAAGTATGATGGCGCTAAGAAATACATCAGCGTTTAGCTTGACTTAGGTAGATTTACAAGATGCGGTTTTTATGACTGGAAACTTGTTAAGCTCATGGAATCAGGTGAAACCAAATCAGTTTACAAAGTAAAGCGTTCATTTGCAATATTGTGTTAGAAGATTAAAAATGTTTGTTATTGCGTAGATTGCTGATCTCCGAAACAGAACAGATGTTGAAGATTCTGAATTTACAACTAGACCTGTCTAGGGTAGATTTATCGTCCACCCTGCAGACTCTAAGGATCTGTAGATGCATGAAATATTTATCGATTTGCAAGATGGCCAACCAGATGAAAAAGGCAAGATAGTCAAAAGAGGCAATTTCAGAAAAGTTAAAGATAAATTACCTTCTCTCAAGTAGGTTGGCATTAATACTGTCTATTTGATGGGAGCCCTAGAAAGAGACAATGGAATCTTTGTCGATGAATACACCAAGTAATATAAAGTTAAGCGTCCTGATGTGTCTCCTCTTTCAATCACTTGCAGATCGATGTAAGAATAAACTTTGAAATATGGAATGAGATTGTTTTTTGTTTTGTGGGAGGCTTTCTCATTTTTAATGTTTGAAATTATTATAGGCCAAATCAGATGCTTGGAGGTTAGCATGGGTTCAAAGAACTCACAAAGAAGGCTAAGGAGCTTGACATGCGAGTTCTTGTTGACTGCTTAACTAGAGTCAGCTCTTCTCGTGCTCATAACAAATACAGAGATCATTTTATCTACGCTCTTGACTAGCAAGGCAAAAAAACACCTGTTTTCGGATCAGATGGCAGAGCAATCTTCTTTGAGGATACTACTTTGCTGAACTATCGCAAAAAGAAAGTTTGGGATCTGATGCTTGAGGAAGTTGTTTCATTAACAGACAATTTCGGAGTCAGCGGACTGCATTTGGGTAAAAATTTATTTGGATATTTTTTCATTTTTCAAACAATTTTTCTTTTTGTTTTGCACAACAGACAATGGACAAGCTTGGCCACAAATCTACAGACTCGACAGAGAAGAGATGTACAGAAAGGATACCGATGGAAGTGCAGCTTATACTGAGAAGCAAATCTTTGATGGAGAACTAGTGGAGAACAGTGAAGATTGCGGTTTCTGGGCTAGTACATACAAAGAGGCTTTACCGAATCCTTTTATCGCGAAACTTTGCAGAAACCTTTGGTCAAGATATCCTAATTTCCTTATTCTGAGTGAAGTCTGGGGAACATTTGGAGACTAAGATTCTCGTGAGGTATCTGTGATTCAATCTGGACCAATTCCTCGTTCTTTCAAGCTACCAATTGCAATTTCATCTATTTTTGGTGAAAATCTACGCAAAGATGGATCAATCAAGTAATCTAAAAATATCAATCTTTAACTCAAAATTTGATTTGATTATCTTTCTTCTTAGCTCAATCGAAAGAAAGACTGTGTCTGCCTTCAAAAAATGGTATTCAGCATAGAGATCAATTCTCCCATAAGGATCTTTCGTCGTGCAATCTACAACATATCATACGTGGCCATATCCAGCACTTCTTTATAAAAAAGGAACATGGGCTGCTGTAGATTTGTTCTATTTCTTGAACGATATTCCAATGACATTTATTGGAGAGCTCGGTAAAGAAATTATTTAACTTTTTAAACTAACAGGTTAATCCATTTTTTCTTGTTTTAGACGGTTAATCGTTCAAGGTGAAGACAACAAGCATTTTCTCTCAAGTGAAAATCGAAGATAACAGCTAATAAGATGAAACATCTTTGACTTCTATTAAAGAACAAGACGAAGATGGCATCAAAATTTAAATTCAAAGAAATAAAGTCAAAAAATAAAGCATCAAATAAATCGAATCACAACTTTTCCTGAGTGAATCCAGTGGTTAAGGATTTGCATGGTCAGATTAGAATGAAGCAAAGCCTAAGTCATTCGTGAGAGTCAGTAGCGGTCAGTCATTCGATGATGTACGTGCTCTCAATTAGCAAACTGAAAATTTCGTGAAAAGCCAAGGAGATTGGTTTGGACCTTAACTCTAGAATATCGGGAAACACTACGCAAACAGAAGGAATCTTCGTGTGACCAAAAAACCTCTTAGATAAGGTGTGTTTATCCCTCTTCTCGCGGAGCATAAAGTAAACGATTCTTTTCTACAAAATGCTCCTTTTTATTTTAATTGATCATTTCCATTTTGAATAGTTTGGATGGCACACTCATGTGCTCGCTTTCTGCAGATTAACTAAGAAACAGTTTTCAGTTATTGTCATCAACTTCAACGATTCCCCTGTTATTGCGTACATTAATTTAAAGCCTCTCAAGCAGTATTTCTAGAATGTTGATGACTCTGACCTAGTTGTACAAGCTGAAAACTGGGTTAAAGATCCGAACTTAGAGGATAATGCGTTAGATCACTATTTCCTTGGGGAGCTTCTAAATGATCGGTACAGATCATTTAATTATCCTTTTATTGATCTTAATTGTATTTTTTTTTTTTCGTTAGTCTCCTGATCAATCTACACAATTTCTACAGCCATGTTTGGGGTTTCAATCTCTACGCTGATGACGCTGCTAAGGTTTTTACAATTAGTTAGATTATTTTTATGCAACTTTTCCCTTTTTTTGTTGTTTAGCAACGATTAGCTTAATAGCACTCAATCGAGAGACTTAAACAGCAGATGTATTAGAGTGTTCCTTCTACTATTTACTCCAATGACACAGCTTCTTCTCTAATCAAGCTGATCACTTAGACAGACTCCTTGCAAGCTTTCACAAATGGATTTGCATAATTGTACTCTACAACACTGAAGGATGTCAACATTAACTCATTAGTATCTCTGCTGAGAGATTTCTAGAAGAACAATCTCCTGAAATGCCGTCTCTTCGCATTTTTCTAAGGACTCATCGAACAAAACAAAGAAACACCTTAAATTCAAGAAAAAGTTGAATGCTTTACACCAATCCAAGACATCGTCAACAACAACAAACTAGGCCCCATCGTGTTTGCCACACCTGAGTACGCTAAGTGGACAAAAACAGGTGGTCTTGGAGTCATGACTGATGAGCTATCGAGAGGTCTCGCAACACTCGGTGAAGATATCTATGTCATCACACCGATTTATGACAACAAAGTAAGATTATTTCTACATAAAATCGCGATTGTCAATGTGTTCTCCCCTTTTTATCTTTAATGCAGCTCCTCGAGAAGCCCGATCTGATTGAGAAAGACGGTTTCAAACACATTTACAACTTAAACTATAAAGTTGGCGGAACCGATTACACAGTTGGCATCTTCTACGGTGACTACAACGGAGTCAAGGTTTATTTCCTACATAACTCTTAGATGTTCCCTGCTCCATTCGCTGGTGACGATGCAGCCTACACTCTCTCGACAGTAGCACTTTATGCTAGAATCACCTTAGAATTACTTTGCAAGTTAGGAGTGATTCCAGCGCTAATCGTCACGAACGATTGGTACAGTGGATTGATCCCTGCTTACATCAAGAATCGCTCGTTTGGTGATACCTTCGCAGGCACAAAGATATTCCACATTGTGCATAATCTTGATCCAAGCTATGAAGTAAATATTTTTTTTAGAATTTCCAGAAAATGAGTGAATAAAAAACTCTTTTTTGTTTGATTTTTTTAGGGAAGATAATACCCCAGCCCAGATTAGAAAGATCTTCATTGGATTCACGAGCTCCCAAATCACTGGCTTGTCGATAATGAATGGAGTAACGTTGTCGTAAATCCATCAAGATGTGCTTTGATGACTTGTGATAACTGGGGAACAGTCTCACATTCTTATAAGTATCAATTGCTTCGAGAGAGTCCTTTAAATAAGATCTTGCAGCGATTCCCTAATGCTTTCTCGTTCCCTAACGGATTGAACATCAAAGAGCGTCTCAAAATGATTTAGGATCTTCCAACTGGTGAAGACCATCTGAAAGCGAAGGAAAAAATCTAGTAGAAATACTTCTCGTTTAAATAGCTTGACAATTCTTTCTGTCTGTTTGGTTTCGTTGGGCGTATTACCGAATAGAAAGGTATCCACTTGATTATCGAAAGTGCTGAAGAACTCATTAGATCATCCAATGGGAAAATTCAGGTATGTTACATTTGAGAATTTGACAAAAAACGATTAACAAAATGACATTTTTTATTCTAATAATGTTAGATCATTCTTGGTGGAAACATGAGTGTAAAAGAAGAATACGCTCAGAGATGCGCTAAGGGAATCTACTACTTACGCAACACGTATCCCAATAACTTCTGGGGCGATCCATAGTTGTTCTTCAGAGGTAAATTTTAAACGATTTTAAAGCTTTGTTTGAAATTTAACAATTTGTTTATTCCAACAAAAAGATGGTCCATTGATCAATGTTGGTTGTGATTTCGGCCTCATGCCAAGTAAATTCGAACCTGGTGGTATTGTCTAGCACGAATTCTTTGTCGGAAGCACACCTGTTATTGCCATGAAGACAGGTGGTCTTGCTGATACAGTTGCAGATTTCGATGAGGCAACTGAAAAGGGAAGTGGTTTCACTTTTGAGCATCACAACGCTGGTGGATTTGCCTATGCAATGACACGAGCTTTGAAACTCTTCAAGAACGAGACACTCTACTAAAAACTCAGGAAAAACTCTTTCAATGCAGCGATTGAAGTCAATGATGTCTCCAAAGCCTACGAAGGAGAATTCTACAGGTAAAGAAAAAGTTAAAATAAATCTGCACATTTTGGCTCATAAATTGCATATTTCCACATAGAATGTTCAACAAGAACTTCATCGACAAAGACACTTTAACCGAAGAATCCAAAAAAATCAACTTGAAATTCGACCTTGAATTATACAGCCCTAGCATATCTATCAGCAGAACATCTGGTAGCATTCCAACAAGAGAATCTATTACTCACTAGTAGTACATGAAAGCACTCAACAAAGTCGCATCGGATGACAAAAAGAGTATCCAATTCAAACTCAACGTGGAAAATCAAAAATTCCCTAAACAAGTCTAGATCATAGGTTCCTTCGATAATTGGGGAAATAAACGTCCTCTCAAGTACGATCAGTTCTCCCGTGAGTGGAAAATCACTCTCCATCTCCCTAGAGGCGAATACTTGTAGGATAATACAATTATTATCTTTTTTCTTCCTTGTGCAAATAATTAATTTTCTTTTCTTTTTTTGTTTAGCTACAAGTACATTGTAGATGATGATTGGATTTGCAGTGACGATGATACCAAAGATACAGACATGTATGGACATCTCAATAACTTCATCAGTGTGGACTGATTG
>Ga0302271_10001198_pt1 | contig 25327 bp, 13 predicted proteins | sample III_Bog_N1_1_FD_198767 | JGI IMG/M metagenome (GOLD analysis project Ga0302271, IMG submission 198767) | Peat permafrost microbial communities from Stordalen Mire near Abisko, Sweden - III_Bog_N1_1 | ecosystem: Environmental > Terrestrial > Soil > Wetlands > Peat | place: Sweden: Abisko... | reverse complement strand
AAATATAAAAATATGGGTGAGCATTTCATTCAAGCCCAAATAAAATAATCTAATGAGATTTTAGTTTCTCCCCCCCTATCAATTGCCCTAAAGGAGGGGTATGCTGTAGGTAAAGCAGCGGCTGATTTTTTTTTGGTGCTTTTGGGGATTCTTGAGAAGAAAAAACAAATTTATCTCGCATGGATTGAAACCTAAAAAGGCTAGTTATTTGAAAGATAGAAGAATAAATAATCAGTATTATTATTAAGATATTATAACTTAGAAAAAATCAAATTTGAGCCATATTCATAACTTAGAACGATCAGGACATTTTTGTTTTAGATGGCTTTTTTTTTCTATGGAAATTATGGAGTTTTACCTATCTCAGAAATTTCGTTTCATCTTTTCAAAACAAGAAAATGGCCCAAACAGCATTTTGTTATTTTTTTTCCATGTCTTTTGCTGCGAATTTTTATCAGTAAATAAATCACTTAGGACAAAATCAAATCATTGTAATCTAGCTTTTTTTTATTTTCTGTAACAATACTAGAAAGGATATTCAAAGATATGCCAAAAAGATAATCTGCATAACAAAAAAACCTTATCAATCAACAAAACTTTTCCAATGAAGTGAAATAATCTTGTAACCTTAATGTCTCTTTCATTTGAATACTTAATTTGTAGAAATCACATCCATCACAATCGTTGTGGTGTTCAATAACAAAAACAGTCCAGTTGATTTGCGAATTTACAGTTCCTCTCCATCCCCACAGGTTACATATAATTTATGGGGGCTTTTTAAAAGAGTTGAATAATATGCTGTAATTATTAGCTTCTACTCACCTGTTTGTACTTCTGTAGAAGAGAGAGAGAGAAAAAATATTTCGTAAAAATCTTCAAATTTTATTTTCGCACTCATATTTTTCTTGGTTTTTTATTCAATATCCTTACTCCCATAGCCCTTAATTTGCTAAAAATATATTTGCTCCCTTAAACAGCTTATCCAAGCTCATGAACTGATGATAAATTTATATTTAAAGTGATGCGAATAAAGTTGCATAATTAACCATTCATAAATCAAACCTATTGAAACATCCCTCCCACAAATTTTAGCAAGAAAAAGAACTAAATAGTTTGTTATTTAGTCGAAATAAATTAAACTATTAAACTAAATTCTTAAAAAGGAGGGTTAAGATTAATAATTTTTTAACACACGATATGCTGCAACAACAGCTAACTAAAAGCGACAAGCCTTCGAAGGCATTAGGTGATACACTATCACTGCTGCGATTCAAAATAGAAGAATAAAAACAAAGATTCTTTAAATTCAAAGCTGATAATGCTCTTGAAGAGGAATATTCATCAATCTTCCTTTAGCCAGTTTGAACTTTTTTATTGTTTTACCTTTTTTCGTCTCCATTTTTTTAACAATTTTTTTTAAACACATTAGATCTCATTAGGAATGCGAATTATTCTGGTTTTATTGCTCTTGCAACAAGTAATCACAAGGATTAACGACGATGGAGCGTATGATGAGAAGAAAAGAATTGTTTTCTTTGTGTTTTGCGCTGCTGCACTTATCGTAGTGAAATTTCTGAGATTTGGATTTCAATAGAAACTCAACTGGATTGTGAATATTTTCTCAGTACTTATCCTAGCTGATTGCTTCGAAACCTAGGAGAATAAGAGCGAGCTCAGAGTCTTCTTTAATGGAATGGTAGCTAAGTTATAAAAAAAATGGATTTTGTTTTAATTATCTTGAAAAAATGTTGTTTTTTTCAAACTAGGCTTTTCTTCTATGTTTCTGGATTTAAGGGTAGAACCTCATCATGGACGGTCTGTGTATCTTAAGTTGCTTCATCTTGATACATATTTTCAGAGGGATTGATGCAGAGACTGGTTTGCTGACAGTAATAACTCTCCCAACGACGTTTTATCTGAAATATTCATATTTACTCAAGGACCAGCAATCTTTTATTGCGATTAAACTATCTGAATTCTGGTTAGAAGTATCTTAAAATGTGAGCTTTGTTTAGATTATAGCCTATTCGTTTAAAAAATCATCCTCAGTCTTTAGTTTCAAAGGTAAAAAAAGTGAAAAATACCTATTGATTTTCAAATAAATTTTAAAACTAAATCCTACTAAGCAATAAAAATAAATGCCTGTTTGCTTGTTTAGGTTGCAAGTAGTCTTCTTCTTAATTTCCTCTGATGAATTCTGACGAAGACCTCAATTCCTTGCTCGATCGATTGATTATCTCTACAATAGAAGTTGCTCCAACCTATCAAATGAAGGAATTTCAACGTAACATAGGAAAACCGTTAAAGCTAATTCTGATTAAGCTTCTAGATGATTCTAAATGGTCATTCTATGCAAAGGATAATAAAAAATATATGGGAACAGCATTATTGGAAGATTCTGAATTTAAAGTAAACAAAAAAAATACAAAAATACTTTTATCCCCATAAGGAGATTGGTTCGAACACATCTCCCTCCCCACTGAGATTTTTGTTGTTTTCTTGTTTTTTCTTCTATTTCTTGGAATTAGAATGATTTAATATTTGTTGATTATTTTTTTGATAAATAGTTTAATATCCGCGGATTAAACAGTGAAGATTAATTATTCATTCTCACTTTAGGCATAAAAGATCCTGAATCATTGCGGAAAGAGAATGAAAAAACCATTTTAAGAACTGATTTGCTAGAATTATCATTGCAAAACTATCAATAACGATTTGAGAAATTATAAGATTTTTTCAACAAAGAACCAATGGATTCGATTAATTCTTTGAAAGTGCTGCAAAGAACCATGGAATCAATGAACGCATAGACTGATATGCTCAAAGATATAGCACAGCAAATTGAATAAAAAGAAATGGCTTAATGGAAGAAGAATCAGAATGTTAAAGCAAATGCTTCACTTTTAAGTAAAATCCCATAAACTGCAACTGTTATTAACATGTCAGATTAGGATAAGGTAATATCATAGCATCTTAGTTAGAAATAAGATAAAGATAATGAAAATGCGTAGTTATCAAAGGGAAATGATGAAGAAAATGGAAATAAGGTATTTAAAGTAACTGATGAGGATTTTGTGAAGGAGGAAAAAGAAAAATAAAGTCCTGTTGATCGTCCTATGGTTAAATCTCATTTCGCGAAGGAAGTAAAGTGGAGAGAGAGTAATAATAATTCAGGTGAAGAAATGGATTTGGAAGATTCTATTTAGTATTTCTCGCTGCGATAAATTATCTAAGATGTCAGTGAATTGTATTCCGATGAAGTTGCTGTGTCCTGTAGAATCGATTTGGAGGTGATGATTCGAGGGAAATATATAAAACTTAGAACTTTTTTAATCGCATTATTTGAAAATTGTCTCCATCTTTAGGAACTCGATAAAATTAGTTCTTAGCTACAATTCTCTTAGTCAAAGCAATAAGAAAACGATAATGCTTTTACTTTAGAATTTATTTCCAATGAAAAAGAGTTTTATTATTTCTCAGATCGAGAGAATCAAGCATACGCAAATGGCAAAAGCTTGGATTAAGCTCAAGCGAGAGCGTTTAGATATCTCAATGGAATGAACATTCCTTTAGTTTAATCACTTGAATTCCAATAATTCATGAAATATTCTGAACTTATATCCGTTAAACCAGCTCTTTTTGATTAAGATGATAAAAATCTTCAATTAACTGTGACATTCCAAATTACCTTAGATCAACAAAGATCATCTTCAATGACAGCAGCCGATCGTAGTGGTGCTAACCATCAAGACAGTAAAAAGTTGCAAGGTTAACTTGAGGATGATGCAACACCACCAGATAATTAATTTTTATCTTAATATATCGATGAAGAAATGAAAAATAATGAAAGTGCACAGCATGTGCTACAACTATCTCGCAACAAATCAGGAATCCATAATAAAAGTAATTTCAGATAAGTTAAATAACTGCCAAAGGCTCAAGGTACTATGTTTAGCTCGAAAAGCATCAAGATGTCTCACTTAATGACTCTGAAGAATCTAGAAATAAATACCAATAATAATATCGTTAGCTACAGTGAGCAAGAGAATTTAATCTAAAATTTATCTTTCCCTGTTCTTGGTTCTCCATTAACACCAGAGAATTTTATATCTTAAAATCGCTTTCAGCCAAGTCCTAATCAGAAGAAATTTTCAAATGCAATGAACTTCCATTCGGTAGGAAGGGGAGGAGTAAAGGAAGAATTAGCAGATAAAAACGAAGGCACTTCAAAAAATACATCATTTTCCTTGAATAATAAGATAAATTCCTGAGAAGAACAAACATAGAAGATGAGATAATCATCAACCAAAAAGAAATGAAGAAGTTTTACAATTAAAATATTATCTTTATGTGTGTATTTGTTTATTATTATTTCTCTTGTTTTTGTGTTAATATTAGATAATTCTTTAAAACTACACAAGGCACACATCCATGTTTGAAATTTAATTTCGGTACAATTAATAATATGAAAACCCTTTTACTTAAAGTACCATTTTCAGGTAGAATACAAGAACACAAACTGTTTTAATCACTTTCTTTATGTTAAATAAATAATATTTCCTGTCATTTTTTAACATTAGATGCTTTTCTATCTTGAATCGCTACATTTTATGCCTGTTTAAGCAAATTAATTTCATCAAAAACTGATCGATAACAATAAATAGCATCTTGTAGATCCTTGTGATTGTGCAACACAATAAAAAGATCATCTTCGATTTGTTTCAAAAGAGTCTTCGTTTCATTTATTTCAAGCCCAAATTCACTGAGTCTATTTTCTATTTTACTGCATGCTGATGTGGATGCTTGTATTTTTAATTAAATATCTTCTTTGGTGCTTGTAGACTCTTCTTCTCGTACTAAAAATGTCTTTTTGATCAATTCAATTTGTTAAGTCACATTCTCTTCAAAAACACTCATTTTTTGTTCTTTTTCATTTGAAGCCTCCATCTTTTGCTGTGCTGCCTTGAAAAACCGATCAAGTTGGGTATTTAGTTTTTTACCATACTCGCTGAATTTATTATCAATTTCACTGCTTATTTGATGTATGATTTCCTCAAAATGCAGTATTTTCTTATCAAACATACTCAATTTATTCTCATAAGCAGCTATTTACTAAAGACATTCCTCTTAAAATTGAAGCTATTGCTACTTTAGAGTATCCTGCTTGATCAATACATCACTAGGTAAGTTTTTAGGTATTTATTCATGATTATTAATCCCATCAAAATCGTTGGAATTTTGTTTGTTCTTCGCCAATGGAGTTTGCAGTTCATTTGCAATAATATTTGATGTTTAAGGAAGATTATTTCTCAAATCAAATAATCTATCATTGAGTTTTGTTTGTTGTTCATTATCTTCAATTCTTTATTCCATTCCTAATATTTTGTGCTCCAAATGATGCATCGCTTCTATGAAAAGTTCAAGTGAAACAACTGTTGCATTCACTTACCCTCGTTGCTAAATTAAATTATCAACAAAACTACAGTTCCAATCTGCATTTTGAAATCCATCACTCATGTTCTATTGTTTTTATTCCGAAAATGATTCTGGTTATGGAGGCATAGTATTCGAAAGATCTTCACTGCCATTTTCAATCACTCCTTGATGAGAAAAGCTACCATTATTGTTGTATTTTTTAAGAGGGATAGGCATAGTATCTTTTCCTTTTTCTTAGCCTTATTACATTTTGTTAGTGCTGTTACCAGTGATAGAAGTATCTTTCTTAGCAATTATCTTTGGGTTTTGAAGTGCGCTACTACTCATTTTTTGTTAAAAATATTTTTTTTCTGTTCAAACAATCAATAATATTTAGATGAATATTTAGTTAATTTAACGAATTTTTAATGTTTCTTTATGTGTTGGATTAGATATTTATCTCTGGAACTAATCGAAAAAAGATATGAAATAACTCTAAACTAACTTTTCTTTCTTGAGATGTTGTTTATTAATTCAATTCATATCCACCTAATAATTATTTCAGTATTTTTTTCTAAAAGGAACTTTCTTCCTTCATGAACAATTGTAAAAATCACTCACTATGAAATCTTTAATATTAGTCAATAACTCTTTTTGAGAGTGTTTTTTCACAAATTATTGATTTTTTTGACATTTTTTTCTTAAAATTATCTTTAGATTATTGAATAACACTGATAACTTACAACTTTATTATATATTCAATAATCCATATGTAAAGATAAAGCAATATCAACTCATCCATTGAACTATTTCTTAATAGTAGTAAGGATTGCTTTGAAATTTGTTACGAATTTCTCTTCAACAGTTGCTTCTAATTTCCTCTCCACACCTAAAAATTTTTTAAAAAAAGAATCAATTTCTAGTTAGTTGCTACAAAATACTTCTTTAAATTCATTTTTTACCTTCACAGATAGTCAGATACTATGCCTAGATGACCTAACTCTCTTGCAAACTCTAGCATGTCTTCTAAACAATATGTTATCCGACTATTGGAACATACTTTTTGAAGAAGAAAAAATTGAACTTTTTAGATATTTTTCGACTTGAAAAGAAAAAAGCTAATTTACCTTGGTATCAATGAGATAAAGAAAAAAGAAGAGTTTGCTTGTACTATTCACAAGCCTTGGATTTTTAATGTTCGTCAAGAGTAAATCTACAAATACATTCAGCAGCGATTGCAAGACTTCACTTGACTACTATAAAAATATCTAAATTTTCCTTTCTACTTCTGGGGTACTGAAACAATTAATTTGTATTTCCTCTACAATGTATTTAATTATATTCAGAACAATATCTTAGAGATGCCCAACTGAAGGGACATATTAAGCAAACTGCTATTCATTAGTTTTGCCTTGCAACTCCAAGAAAATATTTGCTTGCATCAAGCATATCTCTACTATCTAAAAGAAAATGTGAATGTGAAAAAATTGACTTTAACAACAAATTGATTGTTATCATAATTTGAAACGTATTCATGTTTATAATATGAGGTTCTTACCTTCGTAACTGCTGATATGTCGACCTCAGAAAACAATAATTCGATTGCCATTTCGGTTAAGACGCGTATGTTCTCTATCATATTTTCTTGGTACTTCGGATAAACCTGAATTATTTTAAAAAAAACTTTTTGGTGATATTTCTTCACAAAAATGAGAAATAAATCAAACACAATACCTAAAAATCAACGTTAACTGCATGCGCTAGATCAATAAAAGTATGTAGGTAGTTTGAGATTGAGAGATCTCCGAACATCGAAAATGTTGAGAGGTTGACGTAGTTTCCTTTGAGGAAATCATTTTAGATCTTGAAAGTTTTATAAATGAGTTTTGAGCTGTTTTTGGAAGTAAAAAAAGAAACAAAGTAAGTTAAGTTGAAGAGAAAAATTGAATTCATGGGTACTATTAGTCTAGATTGAGGATTGCTCTGTTTTAAATGTGAAGTTTGCTAAGTAAATATGTTGAATATGAAGCTAAAAATCTGCTAAGGAGACTGAATATTTGATATCCAATTGGGGAATTGCTCTCTTGAGATAATCGTTGAGTTTTGTTGAACGAAATGGAATTTGAAAAGTCTAACACAACTTTCATGACTTCATTGTCAGGATAGAACTATTCTAAAGCTGAGAAGATCGTTGTGAGATCTGAGAAACTGTTTTTGTATTTTCAATGGAAAAGGATAATAAATTATGAAGATTTGCTAAAAAAATAGCTCTTACATGTGCTTAAAGTAAAACCTGAATATTTTAGCAACCTCAATGGAGTTGTTGAGACCTATTAAATCCCTTAAGAACTTCATTAGATTATCCTATTATTTAGATAAAAATAATGATAGTTATGAACCAAATACTACATGAATTCCTAATAACCAAAAATATCATTATTGTGTACCCTAGAAAGCCCAGAAGATAAGGTGAGTTTCACTTGAGCATATACATTCTCTGATGCCTAGAGATAATTATCATAGTAATCGTCAATCCAAATGAGTGAGACAATCTCATATATTTTAGTGCGATGTTTGCTGAAGGTTGCTGCACTCAAGGATGTGAAATCAATCTGCTGGATGAATTACGTAACGATTGATAGACATGATAAATTCTTGAATTTCTCCCTTGAGAAATTGCGTTTTAATCTCACAAAGAAAAACCGTGCTAGATACAGAGAATAATCGATGACATCAGCATCGGCTGTTTTGGTATTTGAGAATAGTTTCACAAGAGCAATATGAAGAATTTTGTTGTAGTCAGCATCTAGGCCAAATTCTTTTATCATTTTCTTGTAAAACTATTTTACATCAAAGAACTATATTCAGCTTAAAACTGTTATGCTCTAAAGGATAATTAAAGTTGAATTTACTCTCCTTCCAGAGGTGATCTAAATAGGGTTAGAATCGCCAGAAGCTTCTAACTCTGAAATCAAGATAAATTCAAATAACAAAAATTAAATTTTCTGGTAAAAACCGAAAAATACTTAATAAAAAATTCATTTGAAAAAAGATCCTCACCATCGATAGTTATGAGAAGATACTGCTCTATGAATACTAAATACGACAGTTCTACCATCTTCAAAGATCGATCCTTTACAAAAAAAGCATCTTTTTTTGTAACTAAAAAAGAAACAAGTTTCTAAAACTTTTTCTAGATTAATTAATTACAAATACGGGATGACTGAATTACACAGAGTATTCTATGAGCTTCCAAATATAAGAAAGCAGCTACCCTTCAAGAGCATATTGCTCCTCATTATTGCTACTGTTATCTTCGAAAGAGTATGGACTGGAATCAAGCTAAATCGGGTTTAATATTATGGTACTCACCATATTCAAAGCTAGTGCTAATTTTTCACTAACTAAATCAGGTACTGGCTGATTATTCTTGACACTACCTACATATGTCTAGAGGATCTCATTGAAATATAAGCTGAGTGTTTTCAAGCAGCTACTTTGTGACCACCAGAACAGATCATAAAACGGATCGAAAAAGAACTTCAACTGTTTCTTAAATGACTTATGGCCTGAAAAAAGGGAAAAAGAAATGAAATTCAACTCGGATATTTGGAATTAAAATAAGGGATATACTTTTAAATGACGCATCCTTTGGAATAACGAATGGCTACTTGAAAGTAGTTTCGAATATCTAGAAGAAAAACTCTGTTGCTATGCGCTTGATTTGATCAATATCCTTCTGCTCAGTCTTGACAAACCCCTTGGATGATTCACTGTGAAAATTAATATTCAATTGAAATTGGTGGAAGAAACAAGGGGGATAGTTTAGAAACAGATAAATAGTTGTATTACATCTTAATAGAATCCTCGTAGCGCTTTCGATAGTTTATTAATGATTATGGTTCACTATTCATGATACTGATGTACATCGTGTTGAAATTGCTGATTAAATATTGGAAAATTAAGAACAGAAATATTTTTCAATTGATTTTAGAATTTAGATAAAATCAATGTAAATTTTATGTTGAATCTTACTCAAATGAAGCCCGACGTTCTGTAGTGAAGTCAGAGTAATATTCAGGAGACTTGTAAATCGATAGATTCGAAGTGATTTTATTCCAAAGTTCTATATTTCGTACAAGTAAATTGTCATCTCTAACTTGTAACTTTTCGATTGAAATAAGCATCTTCTGAAATTCAACTAAGTTTTGAATCCAAGAGCAGAATAGCTGCTAATGCTAGAATAATGTATTCACAGTGAAGTTACCCTTATTACGACAACAAAGAATGCACACTTAGATAATCAGGTTTTTAAGAAATGAGAAAACTAATGGATTTGAGAATCAACAATTTGAAAATTAGTTTCAAATAAAAGTATGATGATTTACAATCAATCTGAAGTTCAACTCGACGATTTCTTGGAAATACTCTGAATCCATTTTAGTTTCGAACCTTAATTAAAGCAGTGTGCTCACGCCTTCAAAGATAATCTCCCGAAAGCTTGATTTGACCTCAGAAGTTGTAAATATACTTTGTCGTGTCGAGCATATCTTCCCTAAGCATTTGAGCATCTAAAAAAGGGTTGTAATAAAGCAAATAGGATTAAAGGTAGAAGAAAAGGGAGAATTATCCTTTGATTTCAACAAAAAAGAGAGAGAAAAATCTTACAAGAAGAGCGATTTCAGTTTGATTTGGTGATCTAAACGCATTCAGAGTATTTATTATGAATTAGCGAATAAAATCTAAGTCAGTGAAGAGTGACTCAAACTTATCTGGAAACTGTTTAGAGAATTACAAGAATAATTTATCAAACAAATGCAATTATTTTTGAACATTTTATTGAATAAAATAAGTGCAAATAACAATACAGCAATGATTGTGAGATCTCTAGGTTCTGGATCGACTTCGATTTCGAAGAAAGATAACTAGAAATTGTATCCGAGACATCTAAACAATAGCTGCACTGCTTCTGATTTGACTGGACTAGAGACTATTCCTTCTATGAACGCTTTTTTCAGTTCTATGAAGGTTACTTAGAGGATTGTGTGCAGAGCTGATCTTTTTTAAATGCAGCATTGAATTACAAATTGAAAAAGTTTGTTTTACAATATCATAAGATCAATCAAATGAAATATTCTTAAAACTCTTTAAACCCTCCTCAATCTCTTTTCGTGTTGCTGTTGTGTACCTTTAGAAGTTAATCATTGTTTTTCTGTAATCAAGATACGAAGTGTAGTAGCTGTATGTGATGATAGACTGCAGAATCTCATCTAACAATTTCAATCCAACTTATGTGAGAACGCTATTATCTCGATTGAAGAAATTATCAATAATCGGCTGAATTATTTGCTAAGCTGGTGTATCCATGTTAAACCAATTCTAGCGAACTAAATGGGATATTGAATGATAGAACGATCGCTGGTTGAGTGAAGACAAAGAAGAATGATGGGTAATAAAGAATTCCACAAAGTAGTTCATGAGTTCTTGAGCTACTAATGCAGCGCCTGTGGAGATCTTATCACCATCGACATAAACTTCGCCTGGTTTGTTTTCGAATTTGCAGCCATTCATGAAGATTTTTGTGAAGCATTCTATCACTACAAAGAGCGATGTCTAGGAAGTTAAATTTGGCATTAATTGCTGAATCTGCGGCCAGTTGCTCCAGTTGCTTAGAAATATATTCAGCATCTCCGTTGCCTTGATACTATCCTGTTTTTTTGAAATATCATAAGATACATGTTTAATAAGATTCCAGCAAAGTAATTTTGAGTTGCAAAAAAAAAAGAAGAATAATGTAGGAAATTTTAAAATATCTTATAAAGTAGCATTTCCATGTGCCTTGTCTTGATTTCTCCTTCTAAAAAGAGCATTTTAAACTGTATTTTATTGAGATTTTGTATCCCAAAACAAGAGATATTTTGAGAAGATCAAGACAATGAGACATTAAATATCAAATAAATTCCCTGATTCTTTTGCAATTATATAAACCACCTTAGATGAAGAGCTCATTGTGGCTTGGCAAAGTTGCTCAAACTAAATAAGAGATATCGCCTGTGAATCTCCTCCATTGATTCCTGCCATACTTGCTGCTGTATCCATATATATCTTAATACAAATGAAATTTTGCTAATTCTTGATTATTTGTTTGTTTTGTACTTTTTCGGATGCTTTCCCTCTAAACAAAAACGAATTTGATATTCATTGATTTTCCTTTTTTTTCCCCCCTTCCCGCCAAGATCCTATTAGCTTGATTCTGCTGAGAATTATTAGTATTATTCTTAGTTTTTTTCTTCTTTTTCTTTTTCTCAAATCAAATCCAAATATCAAACAATATACAAAAAGTATCTAGAAACAAACTTAACTAACTTTGAAAGATCAAGCATTGGTTATAATTAAAGCAAATGAATTTCTAAAGATAGATTCAAGTGGGATATTGCTTTGTATATAAATTCATTATTACTCAGAGTTATTCTATTATTCCTGCAATTCTTCCTAAATCTGTTCTTCATTCTTTTTCTCAGGTTACTCTTCTAACTCTATCTTTTCAATTGATTTATCATCCTCTTCTTTATTATTCTCAATGGATGTTTCCTCCTCAATCTATTATTATTATTCAACTTCCTTCTTTTCTCCCTCCTCATTCTCTTCCTTCTTTTCTCCCTCCTATTTCTCTTTCTTATTTTCTCCCTCCTCATTCTCATTCTTATTTTTAAGTTCCTGCTTCATTTGCTATATTTCTACCTGTTTCTCTTCAATCTTTTCTTCTTACTCATTCTGTTAATTTTAATAAACTTTTTCATCAGAACATTTCCTACTAGTTTCTGCTACTTCCCCTCCTTTTTCTTCTTCTTCTTCTTCACTTTCTTTTTTGACTTTCTTTTTACTTTTTTTCTTTTTCTTTTTCTCTTATTCCAAAACACCAACTTCACTCTCTTTAACTTCACTTACTTCAGCAACACTATCTTGAACTTAATTCTCTTAAGATCCAGCAAGATCGCTGTCATCTTAACTCTTAGAGTATTCATCTTCATCATTTTCTCCATCTCGTTTATCATCGTTTGGAGCAGATGAGAATTGGTAGTCTTCAATCAAACAAAATCAACTCATAAATCATTCTTAATTCTGAACAACAAACAAATACCAAATACCTTTCATATTGAAATCAGGATGCTTTAGCCTCATATGCTGTTACAGGGAACCTTCAGACCTAAAACAAATTAAACCATTTAGTAAATAAGATAATATTTAATTGTTGTGATTGTTTAAAAATCTCTCCTCACCCATATGATTTGGAGCATTTTTCAATAGGACAGCGATTATGACGATCAATTTAACTAGCTGCTCGTCTAGTCCTACGTTTTTTATCTTCAAGGGACATGTTTGCATCATCTTGACTAACGTTCCTCTTGGCAGCACTACTCATCCCTTTTTGCTCTTCAGAGACTTATTCATTGTTGGTTATATTATTCATACTGTTATCCTCGACATTAGTCAAAAGATTACTCTTTTTTCCTTTATCACTAGCAACAGCAGTATTCTCAGCATTCCCAGTAGAATTTGTATTATTTAAATTGCTACCATTCTGATTATTCGCCTTCATATTAGAATTATTTAAATTCAAATTGGCAGCTGTTGCATTATTATTGCTATTGATTTTATTGTTAGCTTTCTTATTTTCATTGGTGGTAGTAGCAGCTGGACCAGATGCTTCAATCCTGCTGATACGAAGAGCAATTTCATTCTTTTCTTGTAGCAATTCCTTCAGCTTTTGGGGATAAGTCAGAAAAGTAATTTTTTTAAGGAAGCATCAACAAGAAAAGGAGTTAAGTGAGTTTCATCAAGATAAAATGAACATTTGTTGGCATACTTAAGATGTCAAGAGGATATTAGCAAGGTAGAGCTTGCAAGATTCCTGAAAATAATCAGTGTTCTCATCAAATTCAGCTTTGAAATCCATCAGAAAAAGATTATAAAAACAAATAAAAAGAAAATAATAAAAATAAATATCATATCCCTCCTACCTGAAGATGATCCCTTGTAGAACACATTCTCGATCTACAGCACTAAATAGCAATAATATCATGTTAGTTGATAAAACCTATGGTTTAAATTGAATAACAAATATTACTATTCTGCATGATAATATTCTACTCGTTGCCAGCCATCTTTTCAGCGCCAAATATTAAATCTTAAACTCTTAGTTTCTAATTTGATTCTTAATATTTTATTCTTTCCTTTTGTTTCTTCTTTTAGCAGCTTTAATATAAGTGCATTTCAAGGTATTAAGCTAATTAATGTTTTTGCTACAGATATCAGCAAGATTTGTCTTGTTTCCTATAGATTTCTAAAAATATTGATGATATTCATGATTAGTCTTTTAAATCTGTTATTGTCAAGATAATCATCAAAAATACAATATTTTCATAAAACAAATGAGAACATGATCAGGAATGAGCAAAAGACAAACTAACATAAATGAAGATCGTAAAGGTGAAGAAATATCAAATTAATTAAGAGATTTTAGCTCTTCAATATAAATTCACATTGCTGAGATTCTTAAGTGCTTTTCCTCCAAAAAATTTGATGCCATTTCCATCAATACTTTGCTGCTTCTCGAGCATAAGCTGACTGATGCTAGAAATCTATTTGCTATTGCCAAAAAATATAATTATATTAGCTCATTTACCATTTCAATTTTTGTATCAAATCTTGACAAAAAAACCTAAAAATATTTTATGATTATTTTACTTGATGTCACTTTCCGCATATTCATTTTTCAACCCAGCAATAGGAGAGTGTATCGATCCACTTCTTCTGAATGCATCTGAATTGGTTGTATTCTTACTCTTTCTAAGTTACACATCCAAGGAATCTTTATTTTTACTACCCGCAGTTTGTCTATCGAGAATTTCATCTTTGCCTTGTCGAGAACTTAGCAGAACCTTCGAACTAAAATCTTATTCAGGCTAATTCTCATTTCTCCGCTTCAGAGGTGACTCTACTCTAGGATTTACAGATATGTTATTCACAATATCGTAGTCATTCACCCCATATTATTCAAATTTCTTAATCGCTAATATTTTCTAAGCTCCCTTGATCAATGCACCAATTGGAGAACCAACATTGCTAATATTGTTGCTATTTGTGTTGATTTGTTATTTGCTACTCAATTCATTCTAGAGACGATTCCCTTCTGCTGACTAGCTACGAGGACCTTGAGATCGAAGGAAGTTATCTCTTCTTGATTAGTAAAGTATTTTCTCTTTCGGAAAGAAGTCAGCAAGGCCTATGATGAATAACCATAAAAGATTATGAATGGGCATTATTTGCTTGGAAAAATGATTTAAATCATGGTAAAATTTGGAATATTTCTAAAAAAAAATAACATAATTATCTTGTACCTCCTGCTCTGGCATAATCAAGATAAACTCCATATTCAGCATTCGATGTTTGTCTTTGTTTTTCTTAATTCATAATCATGCGACCTCTTGATGACAACGCTGAACGGATTCCTGTTCGTTATCGTAGCATTTCACTAGCAGACATTTACCTAAATTCTCCATTTTAGGACGCATTCATTCCTCTCGATGCTGGTTTGACGTATGCTCCAACAATCGGATCAACTTTTTACCCTTAATTATCTTTTTCTTTGAGCTGTTGTGATGCTGAGGAATATCTGCTTGAAAGTAATGGATCCTTGTTTTATTCAGAGCGCATGATGTTTCTTAAACTTTCACGAGATTATCTAAGAACCTCTTCGAAATTTTTCTCAGTTACAAACGGAACAGATGGAACCCTAAAAGCACTTTCAGATTTTCGAAGCATATTATTATTTGAAGGCGGTCTCTGTTGCTAAGATGCTTCAGATTCAGATTAAAGGTTAGTCTTTTGTTAATTCTACACAGGTATTTATGAGGAATTTCTTCTTGGTGCTGAAGAATTCTCAGGTTTTTATGATAGTAATTCTTATTAAGGTTGTTATGCAGGAGCAGATTATTATTGTTCTTGTTGCGGTTATTGCTGATTTGTTGAAGGACGAGAGTTCCTAAAGCTTGACAGTACATCTGATTGATTTTATTACGATGGACGTTATAGATTTGCTGTACTCTTTGTAGAATACAGAACACTATCCGGCCCAAAGTTTCTATTTTACTAGAATATTGGATTCTTTTAAAGAGCTTTTACTTGCTGGTCAATGTACAAATTAGCTTGTTGAGGATCAGAAGCTTCCGTTTAAAAACGTCTTGAAGAGTTTTTCTCATTGAGTTAATCATTGGAAGGTGAAAACATTGGAGGAACATATGATTCTGGTGAACGAGTTGAAGTTAATACCTTTTGAGATAAAGTGCTGTGGGCTTAGCGATGTCTCTCCATCTTCTCCTTAACAATGGCGATTTGCATTCGCTTCTCTGCGCTCAGAGGAGTCTTGTTTTGACCAGGAGTTCCTTAGCTGGCAAGAAAATTATCAAATTAATTAACAAAAAGTCGATTTAACAATTGTCAAATTATTCATTTTAGAAATTACTATGAAGGCTGTGAGAAGATATTTTGTTCTCTCACTTAACTTACAGGATTGTTTCCTCTATTTCTATCAACTTATCCTGATTCTCCTCCTGATGGCAAGCGCAATTATGGAATGACTGCAAATTTAGAATCTCTTAGTTCTTATCCAAAGTTATTTCCAGTTGATGCTTATTTTCTTTCGACAACAGCTGATTGTGCACCGCCAGCAATTCCAGAAGGAGTTGGCTATTGCTGATTTCTTAGTCTATCTGCACTAGCAGCCATTATCCTTCCATTTGAAGTTTATGACATAACAGCTGGGTCTCTAAATATCAACCCTGATGAATTTGGGACCGCTCTGTTTACAGGCTACACACTATCACCTAAGATAGGACTCCTGATTGAAGACCTTATGGACAAGTAATTTTGTTAGAAAATATCCAAATTTTAAAGTTAGATTCATTTCTTACTTGGAAGGATCGAAATTCAAGACATTATTGAAGGGATTTGGTTCATATCCTCCCCACACATGTTTGTTAAACTTTCTTGGCTGTGCTCCTACAAAAAATCAACTAATAAGTATAACCTCTAACTCACATTACTTTACACATGATTGAAAATACAATCCCTAGATTAACTTAAAAATACATAATCAAACTAATACCTTCAATATCCTTGGTAGCTAATGCTCTGTCTCCTCCAAACAGACGCAAGTGAGATTCAGTGATTCCACCAAAAATATTGTTATATGAACTTCCGTTTCCAAACATCTTCTTTATGATTCAAGGTTGGTTTGCTTAGGATACAATTATTGAATTAAAAAGTTTTATTTTTTTGGGTTTGTTTTTTTTTGTTTTTAATATTTCTCTAGGCCAGGAGTACTTCTTTATTGTTTATTTTACTCTTATTCCTTCTCGCCAATTTAAAAATTATCTCAATTTCATTACCACTAATTTATTTAATTTATTTAGTTTAACTTACAATATCATCGAAAGGGTTATTATTTTTGATTATTTTTTCAAATCGAAATGGATATTTGATATTTTTTAACTTATGGTCAAATTAATATTAAAAAAAATTAATCATCAAATATCTTTTGCTATTATTCGAAATATTCTAGCAGGGGGATGTATTTGCTTTAGTGCATCAAAGAAACTATTCATTAATGATCGGAGATTTAAGACAATTGTTTAATAATAGTGCTTTTATCTAATTTTTTATTGAAAAGAATAACTTTTTCAAGTTTTAGGAACAAGTAAATATTTCGCATCGCTTTCATTAAAGATGTTAATGGTATCTACAACAAAATTGAGTTGATAAAAAGATTCTTTAGGAAATAAAATAATGCTTTTTTCAGCTTCATTTATTAAAAAAAAACAACAATTATTCTGGATAAAAAAAAGAATAGCAGAACTTTAGTAAAGATTTCAAATTTTAACTCTAGAATTTGACAAATATCTCTACTCTTCCTAAGAAAAACTATTATTTTAAAGTGTCAAAGAGATACACTTTTAATATTCTTACAATAATTCTATTGACACTAACAATAAGATGAATCTGTTCTAAGACATATTCAAGATAATTTCTCTGTCCCCATAAAAAATCAAACAAGAATTAAATAAAAAATTTAAGCCAAGACAAAGATTTGCGGGTGAATTTCTAAAAAGCAAATAAAAATAATGATAGGGAAGACCACCAACCAAGAGACTCAGTTACAAAACAAACCAAAATACTAATAGCAATAACCCTAAAATGCATCTCTAGAGAATGAATCTGGTGGTGAAGAGCAGTATTTAGAAAATCTAGAGACAGCCATAAATCAATTGAAGAAGATAGTTGAGAATCCATCGAATTCCACTAGAATGAGTGAAAGTTAAAGCACTTAGTAATTCCAAGTGCTACTTGAAAAGTATGAGAAGATCGAGTAGATGGTCATGCAAGAACAAGAGTAAATTACATAACTTGTAAATACTCATTTGTCACTTTAGCAAGAATTGTCAAATGAGTACGTTGCTCATTAGAAGGTCATCATCCAAGGAAAGCATGATGTCCTGTAGCTTTCACTTGTGAATAAGCAAGCACTCTAGTATTAGAATAAAGGACAAACTGCATTGTAAGCAAAATAGAAAGAAACTGAGAGTCTAGTGAAAGGCATATCATAATTGCAAAATGAACTGAAAAGCACGAATCAAATTATTCAAGAAAAAAAAGCAATTGAAAAAACCATTGACTAATAGAATTTGAGGCTCTCTGCAACAGTAAGAGTTTAAAATAATTTATTTTTTTACTTTTTTCTAATCTAAAGTCATATTTTTCATGGAGAATTTAGGTGATTTGGGCTCATTTGTATCTCAAAAATTTATTTTTTATTTCTTTTAAAAAGATAGAGGAATTCTAGAAAGATTAAGGCGAGCAAAAAGATGGATTAGACGACTACAAAATTAAGATCTAAAACGGAGAAAAAGAGACTAAACTAGTTAAAAAGGAATAACTCGATATGTAGAGAAAAATAGATCATTTGAAAAAAACAGGAATTGAGATTAAATCTTAGATTGCGCAATATGAAAGTTCAAGGGAAGTTGCTACTTCTGAATTGAAGAATGAGAAGAGAACACTGGCTTTGAATAACAGAAAGCTTGAGGAGATATCTCAAGGATTGCAAAGGATAGAAACTGAAATTCAAAAAAGCAACGAACATCTGTAGCAGATTCGATAAGTCAATGAGACTTTAAAAAGAAGATCTCATCTTGTTTAAAGTTCAATGCTGGTGAGACAGCCAAATGGACCAGAGGCAGAGGAACTTTCTGCTTTAGAAGCGTTACTAGAACAATACAATAATTTAGTTTCAGATAAACAGAAAATTATTACGGCGAAAGAAGAAGAAAAAGGATTATTGGAAGAGCATCTGACATAACTGAATATCTTCGCACAATAATACATTCAAAAACAGCAATAATTGGAATATGAATAACAATAAAATTATCAGATCGCACATCAATAGCAGGAAGAAAATGATGTAGGTGTTAATAATACTGGAAATGTACAGAATTAAGGAAATGTTTAAAATTCTGAGTTTGGAGATGATAAAAATTAAAAATACAATATGGAATCAATTCAAAGTTAGTATGAACAAGAAGAGCAAGATCCATAAATGTATGTAAACTCTACTCAGTTTAATGCAAAACTCTAACAATAATAGGCTCTTTCTTCATAAACTTCTCCTCAGAATTACCAAATATTTCTTGAACCTAAACCTATTGGTGATTCAAATTAACAGTAACACAAAATGCTTCTTTTTGAATAAAGATTTTTACATTATTTTTCTAATTATTTTAATTTGAAGATCCCTCCAAGAAGAGAACAGCCTGAGAACGTTTTAGGGGTAGCAATAATCTCAAGATCCATAGAATATTTTAGAAAATGAAACTCAACAATCTGCTGAGAAAAGAGTTGATAATAACACGCATAGCAGTAATGCATAATTTCACATGGATACTCCATCCGAATCTGAGATGCTGAATGTAGAAAAATATTCATATTAGGAAGAAATAGCATAGCAAGAGTACCATAAATATGATCCAACTGGATCATTTGGTAATTAGCAAATGGAAAGCCCTAATGAGGCATCTTCTAATTCTAAAAAAAGTATCAATTCTCTTAATAATAACAACAACCTTGATACTGAGTAACAGTTAATTGCTAATGGAAACAATAATGGTTAGCCTGCAAATCAATTGTAGGAATTCACTCAGTAGCAAGAAGAAGATGATGACGACAGAAGAGAACCAATGTATAAACCGCATTTACCATCTTGAATCCTCATCTAAAGCACTCTCTCTCTCTCTCAAAGGGATAAAGAAAATGGTGGCTTGAATAATGCTCAGAATATGTGATGCTTGAGAAATACTTAATATTTTAGAAACATCTCTTCTCAAAAAATGACGAATATTATGAATATTTGAACATATCTAGCAAGTATCTGTAATTGTATGAAACTTTCATTTTCTAGTATCAACGACACATTATCTTTTAGTTTTTTATTTGATGATGCTTTCTTTATTAGCAAATTATTAAAAAACTACGTGTCTTTAGATTTATTTTTCACATCAGATAATCATTTAATATCAAATATTTAAACTATTTATCCCAAAATGATGATTTGTATGGTTTTTCCTTTATTTTTTGGGGATAATTATGTGTGATTTAAACACCAAAAAACTAGCAATCGTTCTAGAAAATCTCTCTGATGATTTAAATGGATATGCTTAAATCAACATTTCAGGTTTAAATCATCGATTAGGTTTCATCTTTCTTGAGGCATTTAAATAATAAAACGAAAACAAATATCTTTTTCGCAAACTGATAAAAAAAAGGAAAAAATAAAAAAAATTTACACAATGAGCACAGCGGATAAAAAATATGTGAATGTATTGGAGTTTGAAGATGAGGCAGTCAAAAATCTCACGAATAACTCGTATACATACTATCGATCGGGAGCTAATGGAGAATTTACGTTAAGAGATAACTCTGATGCGTATTCAAGAATTAAATTGAATCCTTATGTATGCGCTGGACTTAAAGACATTGATATTTCTACTACAGTGCTTGGGTAGAAAATCAGTATACCAATAGGGATAGCGCCTAGTGCAATGCATAGAATGGCCCATCCGTTGGGAGAATTGCAGACAGTTTAGGCAGCTGAAAAAAGAGGAACGATCTATACTTTGAGTTCATTATCTACAACTAGCATGAAAGATGTTGCACAGCAAGCACCAAATGCTTTCAGATGGTTTCAATTATATATTACGAAGAATAGAAAGTTCACTGAGGCAATGATCAGAGAGGCTGAAAGGCTTAACTACAGGGCGATTGTTGTCACTGTTGATGCTCCTTATTTAGGTAAATTATCAAGAAGAAATGATATTTTTTATTTTTTATTTAGAAATTCAATATTTGACTTTTTTTCATAATATGTTCTCAGGAATCAGAGAAGGAGACGAACGAAACAAATTCTCCCTTCCTCCTCATCTTAAGCTTGAGGTCTTAGCATAGTTTAGTGATTAAATGAAAGTTTAAGGGAAAGAAGGAAGCGGATTGCTTGAGATGTTTATGGATCAGATTGATCCCGCAATGAGCTGGGAAGATATTGCATGGCTCAAAACATTCACAAAACTACCTGTTGTTCTAAAAGGTGTCCAGAATGGAGAGGATGCTCTTAGAGCAGCTAAACTAGGAACCCACATATGGGTCACAAGTAAACAATATCCAAAAATAATTATCCAATGTTGTTATTTTTCAGGATAACATTACTTTTAAAAAAATGTCCCAATCTGAACAAATATGCATGAAAACTGACAATCTATTCTTTAAATAGACCATGGAGGCCGTTAGTTAGATACAGTGAGAAGCTCAGTGGATATGCTTCCTGAGGTTATTGCAGCAATATAACCCTACAAAGATACAATCGAGGTCTATGTCGATGGTGGAATAAGAAGAGGCACTGACGTTTTAAAGTGTCTCGCACTAGGAGCTAAATGCGTGTTTCTTGGTCGACCTGTGCTTTTCTCCCTTGCAAGTGAAGGAGAAAGAGGTATTGAAAAGATGTTCAATATCTTCGAGAAAGAGATGAAAAACTCAATGATGCTTCTAGGAGCTGGAACGATCAAAGATCTATCCCTCAAACATCTCATTAAAGCTACAATCCCAGTTTCCAACCTTTGAAGTATTGTTGTTGTTGTGAACTCATCTAAAGACTCTAAATACATCTTTTGTTTTAGTAAATTGAGAGAACAAAAATCATATGGAAATAATTTTTTTTGACAAAGTTGGATCATAAAAATGTTTTAAAAGATGAACTGTTTACTTAAAAAATATGAAGATGTTTTGAGTGAAATTGAATCTGTAATTAAGGAAAACTAATATCTGTGTTCTTGAAAGTCTAATCAGAGAAAACTATTGCATTGTCTCGAAGAATAAAAATAAAGATACAAAGTTAATTCTGATCAATTTGGCAGAGAAAGAATTTTTTCTTTAATATTGAATTTAGATAAGCAAACAGGAATAGAAAAAGTGGGAGTAGGAAGAGGGGGGGATGAAAAAGAGGGAAGACAGAGCAGTAAATAAGAATTATTTCACAGTTTTGATAAAGTAATAATTAGAGGATAAAAACAGTAGGAGTAGGGGGATTCTTTTAGTAAGCCAAAAAAGCAAGAACAAAATACAAGAAGTGAAACATACACAGAGAGAGTGACTCACAGAAAATAAGGAATCCTTTTCACAGCGTTAGCTATCATCATCCCTCTATTACCTGAGATAGAGATACAGGCATGTTAAACTCAGACGCAAATAGATTCAAATTTATCCTGGAGCTCTAGAAGAATCCAAAAAATATTAGAAACCTTTCAGTCGTTGCACATGTTGATCATGGTACTATTTTTGAGAAAAAAGAGAGTTAGTTAATAGCAGAATTGAGTGTTCATTTGATTTTTATTTTGAAAATGCAGGAAAAACAACACTTTCTGATTCTCTGATCTCATCGAATAATATTTTCTCAAAGCAATTAGTCGGTGAATTACATTATATGGACTCCAGAGAAGATGAGCAATAGCGTGGTATCACAATGAAATCCTCTGCTATTTCGCTAATCTATCGGCAAAAAGTATGGGAATGATTGATTGGTATTCAAAGTTAAAGATTCTAATATATTTTTGATTATCTTTAGGAAGATTATCTGATTAATCTGATTGATTCACCTGGTCACGTTGAGTTTTCCTCCGAGGTGAGCAGTGCTCTAAGATTAACTGATGGTGCACTTGTAGTGGTTGATGCAGTTGAAGGAGTATCAGCATAAACATACACAGTACTGAAGCTGTGTTATGATGAAAAAGTCAAATCAGTGCTTATCCTGAATAAAATAGACAAGTAATGTGTTTCTCTTCTCTATTATAAACTTTTTATCTTGAAAACCAAAACCAAAAATATCTAAAATTAACATTTTCTAGGCTAAAGTACGAGCTACTCTAAACAGCTGAAGAGACGTATATGCATCTGCAGATGATTATAGAAAAAGTCAATGCAGTTATCAGCTCTTTTATTAACTAAGAAAAAATACACTAGCCGTAACAGAACTAAAATCCGCTTGAAGACTAATTCTACACTGATGCAGAAGCAGCATATTTTTCCCCTGAGAAAGGAAACATTGTGTTTACTTCTGCACTTGATTGCTGGTCATTTAGGATCTCCGATTTCGCTGAAATCTTTGCTGAGAAGCTTGAAATCAAAAAGGAAATTTTAACTAAAGCACTATGGGGCGAGCATTACTACAATCCAAAAACAAAGGAAATAACTAATACCCCACCGAATGATAAAGCAAGACCTCTTTTTGAGAGTTTCATCATGAAGAACATCTGGGCCCTTTATGATTTAGTCCTCAACCAAGAAACAGATAAGATTTCTAAATTTTGTGCTGCGTTCAAGCTCAAGGATCTAACACCGTAAATGAAACTTCATATCGCCAAGGACATAAAAGACTAAAAGAAATGTGTGTCGTATCTCATGAGCCAATGGTTACCTCTTGATAAAGCGATTCTTGCATGCGCTGTTGAATGGCTACCTTCTCCGATATAAGGCTAATAAGATAGGCTCTAGATTATCTCCAAGAAACTTGCACTTTTAAAGTAATATTTATGAATAAATATGTGATATTTTCAAGCTTTTGAATAGTTATTCTGGCAGATTTATAATTATTTTTCATGTTAAATGTCCCTAACCATTTGGTGTCTTTCTTGTTTAGGGATCATAATCATTCTCAGGAGTATGCTTTAATGAAAAAAGCCATAGAAGAATGCGATAATTCCCCAGATGCACCTGTTGTTGCGTTCATCTGCAAGATGGTGTGTGTCACTTAGCCGTTTTTCAACGAACGAAATCTACTTTCTCTTCAAGAAATTGCTAAAGACCCTCCTTCAAGGTTCATGGGCTTTGCTCGTCTCTTCAGTGGAAGACTCTCTAGAGGAAAATAAATTTATGTAATTGGACCTAAATCAAATTCCTTAGATCCAAGTGTTTAAGCTAATTCTATTTTCCCTTTCACTGTTGAACGTCTCTACACTATGATGGGTCCAAATTAAGAGGGTGTCAAAGAAGTGTTTGCTGGAAATGTGTTTTCAATAGGAGGACTTGATGATCTTGTATTTAAGTCAGCTACACTCTCTAGTCTTGATTGCTGCCCTTCACTTACGCCAGTCAATGTAAAAACTTCAAATTTCTCTAAAGGTTTGTATTTTTATTCATGTTTTTTTCATTTAAAATAGCTTGGTGCAAAGGGCATCTTGAAAGTTTCACTTACAACAATGAACCTTGACGATAGTGCGCATTTAATCGAGGGACTTAAGAAATTAAACAAAAGCGATCCCTCTGTTGAAGTTATCACTGAAAGCAATGGTGACATTATTCTATCAACTTGCGGTTAAGTTCACAAAGAAAGATGTATCAACGATCTCGAAAAAACTATGGCAAAGGTTAAGATAAAGGTAAAAAAGATCTTTGTTGTGTTTTAGCAGTGGATTAAGAGTGTTATTTGTTGGAAATATTCTCAAAAAGGTATCTGATCCGATCATCTAATTCAAGGAAACTGTGATTAGTCGTAATCTAAAGAATAAGAAGGAAATAAAGGGAGATAACGTGAAGGGTAACGAAGATGAAGGGGAAGAGGATGATTTGGAGGCTATGAAACGTTTGGCTAAGGAAAGATTTTAGAAATAGTGTGAGGATGTTGAGATAGTCGATGTGCAGAGCGAAAAGGATACGGATATTAGATATGGATTGCTGGATGAGGATAAAGAGAAGGCTAAGGCGAAGTATAAGTACAAGGTGGAGAGTTAGGTGCTGAAAAAGAAGGATTTGATGAATAGAGGGAAAACACTAGCTATGTTTAGCAAGATGAGTCTGCAAGATATTATTAACAAGAAGAATTACATTTGCTAGCTCACACCGAACGGAAAGTTGCTCTTGACTGTGAGATGCATTGGAATGAAGTTTGAGTTTGCTGAGTATCTGGAAAAATAAAGTAATAAGATGAGAAAGCTTTTTTATGATATGAGCAAGCACAGAGACGGTGAGGAGATATTGGAGTTTTTGAGAGAGTTCGAGGAGAAAGTGAATGAACACATCACGGAGAAGAGAGTCAAGGACATGATATTCGGTAACCTGGCTGCGTTCGGCCCAAACAGGTTCGGACCAAACATGCTCCTCCTCACGCACATATCGAGGGAGGAATCGCTGCTAGAAAAGCTGAGAAGCAAGGCAACAAACTGCAGCTAATAGTAGTCCAAAAAGCATGCAGAAGAGCAAGAAAGTGCAGAGAAGCCTTAGTCATCCTCCTTCTCCTCCTCCAGCATTGCTGCCAAGC
>Ga0302271_10001197_pt1 | contig 25328 bp, 10 predicted proteins | sample III_Bog_N1_1_FD_198767 | JGI IMG/M metagenome (GOLD analysis project Ga0302271, IMG submission 198767) | Peat permafrost microbial communities from Stordalen Mire near Abisko, Sweden - III_Bog_N1_1 | ecosystem: Environmental > Terrestrial > Soil > Wetlands > Peat | place: Sweden: Abisko... | reverse complement strand
AATAGTCAATAGGGCAGTTGAGGATCAAATCGACAAGTCCAATTACAGCTCCAGCTTCATATGGCCGTTTAGGGTTGCATCCAAAGAAATTCATATCGAATATCCAAATTATCAAGATTTCTAAAAGCAGACATACGAATTTAAGAAGAAGAACATAGTAAAACATTTCATATCTAAGGTGGTAGATTATCCCTAAGAGTCCTTGGAAGGAAGATATCGATACAAATAATGAAAGGAATTGTAAGATGTTATGATTCTCTAGTGGTTCATCGATTATGGAGACTAAGACAAACAGCTCAAGGACACCTTTAAAGAGAAGATTCCATATGAATTAAGAAGTAAAGCAAAGATTATACCAAGGAAAGCTTTGATGTTTCTAAAAATAGATATCTTCATGCTGTTATAGAAGGATCTTTTAGAGAGATTAGCTAAGAAACACGCAAGAAGTAAATTAATTCTCCAAGGCCATAGAGGGTTGAGGGGATTAGGAATTGGAGGTAAATGGCATTGAAGGATCCGATGTGGGATTCTCAAATTAATAAATTAAGCACTCCGAATTAGTGGGACTGTGGTAGCTGCATAGGAAGCTTTCCATGCTCAAAGAATCTTTTTGGGAGACCATATAAGACAATTATCTTCCAGCATCTTCAAATTTACCTAATTGCGACCAAAGAAGTCCTTCTTAGTAGAGAAAAAACAGTGCATTTATAACAACAAAACCAATGGAATTGTAAGCTACAGGGAAGGTTTTGGTGTCCTTGATTCGAGGGGAGCAGAATAGGGCTTATAGAATCAAGGGAATTCTACATTTTGAGTTAGTTTCTTATTTATCTTTTTGTTTTTTTTGTTTCTTCATGAAAACATAGGTAATCACTTTGAAGACTATCCAGCAGGGTACAGAAAGAATAAAAATAAAGTAGTTCCGATAATAGCTAAATGGCATCGTTAATGTGATGAGTATGACATAGATTTATTGCATAAAATCGAACAAGTCTGCATTAGCGAGCTTCATTTTGATGAGATAGATTACTTATCTATGTGGGGTTAATGTTACGATTGATTTATTTGTTGTTTTGAAGTTTAATTCCTTATTTGAAGTTTTTTTTTAATTATTTTTTGATTTCATTTTCTAAGAAGTTTTACTTTAAAGGCATGCTAATTAAATCGGATGTTTAATAAATTGAAAGGTTTTTTGTTGGATATTGTCCTTAAAAATAGATTTCTATGGTGAACTCAATCTTTATGTGTATTGTAGTGAAAATTTACGAAAATGTATACTTTGCAAAGTGACACAATACTTGCAGACTTTATTTGATGAAAAGATGTAAATTGGTCTGTTTTTAATTTATTATTTAGCTGCAAGATTTACTTTTTGTGATAATCATTTACAGTAGTAATAACTTAATTTCTGATATGATATTACTAAAACTAAATCAAGAAGTTTTTTGCATCTTAAACCAAGCAAGTGACTCAAAATAGTTTTCTACGAAATAGATAAACCCAAATAAACTCCAACTCCTAGTTCTCAAGGGTTTATGCTAGAAGGGAGATACTTATGTAAAAAAATTTTCATTTTTTAGAACTAAAGTATATAAATCCTATTTTAATCTTAAATTATTTAAAAATGGGGGATTTAAAAATATTTAAATGTATATTTTTGTAGTAGCTAACACGTTAAAATTTGATAGTTTAAAACTAAATAATTTAGAAATGTTTATCGAGATCCATCTCTTTGAAATAGAAGCCTAGCAATACTTGCAACTTTTTTTTATTCTTCCTTTCTAGAATTTTTATTAATAAATAACCAAAGAAATTATTAAATACACAAAAAATATCAAGAAAGAAAACGAATTTGGAATAAATAGGTGGAAGTTTTGTGTCTTGATATCATCAAATAAATACCATTAGTTCATCTAAAATTAGTCTAGGAAAGTTGGACTTGTTGATGGCAACTTTGTGTTATTTTTTTTATTAAAAAGTATGTGTTGATTTGTTCATGTTTTTCTCTTGTTTTTGAGCTCAAAGCATTTACTGAAACTCTGGGTTACTCTAATTCAAAGCAGCCATCAATTAGTAATAAGAAAATTGTTAATTTCAAATACTAATCTCAAAGGAGAAATTCAATTTTACCAAAATATCATAAGAAGAAATCCCAACTAAAGTACAATTAATGTTGTAATTTTCTAGAATCTCTGCAATTTTGTTTTTGGGTTATTATCTTCGAAGGGCATCCTCAGCATTTAGCAATGTCAATCTCTCCTGTAGAAAACTTGTTAATGGAAGAATGGATTCGCTTATTTCTTTCCTGAGGGATTCAATTTGGCTCAGCAAATCTTCTTTTGAAATGACTGTAGATTTAAAAAAATAGTTCTTTCTTAGTATTTGATTCTTTTTTCAGTCTAAAATATCAATTCCAATCAAGAAACTTTTACATGCTTGAAATGGAATCAACTGAAGGACATTCTTTGATGAAACCAAATCATCTGAAGTGCAGCGGAGGCAACAGCATAGGACTTTAAAGATTGGTCTAAGCACTTGTTTCCTTAAGAAAAATACCAAAGAATAATATTAGCAAAGTTAAACTCCATTTTTGGCTGATTTTAAATGCGATTTAAGTGGATAACATTTGATTTGATGTAGAATTACTTCAGGATATAGTATAAGCTGATGATTCCAAACAAAACCAACGCAGCCGACTAAGGTATACTCTGCACTTTAATGGCTCTTAACAAGAATTCTTGCAGAGAATATCCATTAGCTAAAGTTGGTGAGTACTATTCATTAATCTTTTCAGTAATAAAACTCAACGGCTCCATATCCTAGAATACAAAATATTCCAAAAAAATCTAAAGATTCAAACAAACCAGCAACGCATTTTCTTCTTACATCATTCCCTGCATAGAGTTTACTACTTCCAAGCATCCAAATCGATAAAACACAATGAAGCGGTATTACTATCCAGCACAGCTATCTAATGGATTTCTCAAGTTCAATAGTGTAATTTGGAGGAGTTCTACAGAGTCTGAACATCATGAATTTATCAATGTAATACGTGCTTCCTAAGTAGATTAACGTTGCTGCGATCAACAATGGAAGACCTGTGCTGTAAAATACAGCCACAAATACGATGTTCATTAACTTAAAAGAACAAACAAATGTTTTGTGAGATGGGGTTTTAGATAAAAAAGGTATTTATCAAATAGAAATGCTATTTTTGTGTACTTAAGCATATCTTATTTCGATGAGAAACCTTGGGCCTAAGTAAACTTGCTCATATTCACTTTGAGTGTGTTGTCTTGTAATAGCAAGATCTGATTAAAAACGTCTATCATACCATCTTCTTAACCCAGTGTAAGAATGTAATGCAACGAAATTTAAGTATGGAGTAATCAGATAGAAGAGGATCGTTAAGCTCTTGAAAAAATAACAAAAAAGTCCCAAAAAAAATAAAAAATATGAATAAAAGTTGTATTTTTTACAATCGTTGCACCGACATTCTTGAACCAACGAGGATCAAATTCATTGAATGTTCCACTAAGAAGGAAAGAAAACCCATTGGTGTTTGTTTCTGTGAGTTTTAGATTCATTATTAATATTATTATGGCCTAAAAAAGAACGAAGAAAATTTCATGAAGCTGAATTATTCATTTTTGAAATAACCCCAAACTCATTTGTTTTCTATTTATCTTTACAGTATTCATGAACTCCATGAAGAAAATCTTAGCAACTCGAGAGCTCACTTCATCTGACACATATTTATGCCCTTCTATCTTAGATAATCCTGTTGGGTAGTGAGATGGCAAATCCAAAACAACAATTATTATTCTTATAACTTTCCTAAGAACTCATACCAATGAAGATGATCTCCATGATTTAGTTGATTATGATGATTGCCAGGACGATAACAAACGGCAAAATCAATATTAGCATTCGATCATAAAACCAATCTTTGCAGAGGGTCTTGGTTTGCCCTGAAGAAAGCACAAAGACATCATTGAGCCTGCCTAAACTATCGATTTTGCAATAGCACTCAAGAAGACCACTTGGAACTGTAGACTCATAATCAAGTGTGACTTAAGCTATTGTGAGGCTGGATGATGCTGAAGGACAGGTACTTGATGGATATTTATTGGCAAAATCTTGGTTTTCTTTCTTCACGTACACAATTAAGATTAGGGCTTTTGGTATGGGAAAAATAGGAAAAATATTATGTATTTATGTAAAAAATTGAAAACTGAATTATCTTGTTACTCGCAAGTAGAAAGATCAACGTTATGAATAAAGACAATACCCTTCTAATGATCTTAGAAAGCAGAGATAAGTCTAAATTAGCCCAGATGATATTCTCAGGCTAAGGAGCAGATGAAATCCTAAGCATTTTACCTTCAAATCTTGGTTTAAAAGATAATCTACTCTGTAAGTTAGGTATGAAAAACTTGAATATCTTACCTACGATAATCCGAGGCACTAACAAAGCAGCTACCTATTGTATCCAGTAGTTTCTAAAAGTTAGTGCTGTATAGCAGAGAATACGCTAGATCTCTCATTCTCATGGTCTCAAAAGTCACCCAAGCTGAGGATATTGTCTTTTTTACATTAATTCCAAAATAAATCATAAATCATCAATATTTTCTTGGATTTTTTTTATTTAAATTTTTTTAAATAACTTACTTCATTTGAACTATCTTGACTGATAACTAATGCCTCAGAGGTTGATTGTATTTGTTTCATCACATTCTAAATCAAATCTAAATCTTTATCTGCTTGTTTCTTCTGATCATTGGAGAGTTCATCTGATTCAGCAGCAGTGACTAATTCTTGAATTGACACAGTTTTATCTTCACTCATGTTAACTGAATACGCATTGCAGTAATCTAATACAATTCTGGCTTTCATATCAGTTAAGTCCTTTAACTTCTACTGTAATTGAATTGCCTTATGTGGTGAAGAGAATTGAATAGCATGAATTTTTATTCGTTCATTTTTGAGCACAGATATACCGATTTGTTCTAAATACTATTAAAGATTGTATTTCAATTGTGCTTTGGGGATGTTCTAAGGGAGATTTTGAATTTCTATCGAAAAATGAGAGATACTCACAGAGTTTCTAAGCAAGAAAAAGAAATGGATAAATTTCTTAAATTTGAAAGTTTGTGTTAAATAGATAAAGATAATAATCCAAATATTCTTACGATATGACTGCTTATTGCGCTGATTTTTCAGATACTTTCAAGCGAAGAAGGAATATCATAAATCCCACTACGAATAATGCATCGATTATTGAAAATGCTATAATCAAAGATTCTTTTTTGAATCTCCATATGAGTTCAAAATGTTCATCCTCACAAAATGTACTCACGTAGATGTTGCTTGTTTAGAGAAATTCTATGCATTCTGAGGAACTTAGGAAAGCACTGGAAGTGAAAGATACTGAACAAGATGGCTTTCCAAGACAAGGTGCGATTAAAGAAGCAAACGCAGGAGAGGAATCTGGAGAATTGCAAGTTTAGTTGATGTTAGTAGAACTAAGATACAAGCAAGAGTTGGAGCTACTGTAAGTTGATTTTACTAAGAAAAAAACAAAATAAAAACAAGAAAGATAGTAAAAGGATTTAATCATATGAATTGTTGTATTGGTTATTACCTAACCCATAGGAAAATTTAGAGACATCAGAGCCTAGAATACCCGTTTCACAGGAGAGATTTAATAAACTATTTGATGGTTATGAGGAATTGGAGAGACTAAGATATTAGCATTGTGTACTGTCTAACAGAAGAGATCCAAGTGTAGTTGAGAGGAGCTGTTCTGAGACAGAATAATCGCTTGTTGATGGAGAAGCAATGTATGCTTGAAAGCAAAGAAAACATAATCAGATAATAGATAATTTGATTTGTATTTTTCTACTGAATTAATTAATAATTGAATCTTAATGGAAAGTCCAGCTGTTTTTTTTCTGCCAAATTTGAATGCAGTTTACAATTTTTGATCATTTTCTAACAATAAATGCTAAATTGAATAAATTTCTCTCATTTTATCTTTTTTGTCTTTTGAAGAATCATTAACAATGCTCTTACCTCTTACATAGAAAGCAATTGGAATCATAGAAAGGATTGAAAACAAGATAAACCATTGAGATAGATTCTTGACAAATCGAAAATACAGAGTCACCGCTAATCCATATTTATCTAATTCACTCTTCTAAGAGCTCTCACCGCAGATACACGCATGATTCCCTGTTGGCAAGGAGATTGTCTCCCTCCTTGAATTCATCTCTCCATTTGCTTTTCTAGGATGATTTCTTTTGATGAACTCATTTAACTCTAATAAGTTAGGTTTCGATGTTGGTTTTGCATTGGTAAGATCAACTAAGTCAGCAGCTTCGATATCGTCTTTCATTTTTAGGAAATGTTACTTTGTTTGAGACCCTAAAATGTACAATTCTTTTTTATGGTGTTATTATTTGTTTTTGAAATGTTGAAATGTTTCGGAAACAAATCAAGCTTTTCTTACGACTAACTGTCTTTCATCATTTGCATCAAGTGTTGTAGATTTCAGTGTATCTTTGTTTTTCGAAAATTTATTGAATCATAAGATACAGTACTTGTGGTAACCAGATAATTAGAACTTAGAAATAATATTTCTTTCGATTGATATGAATTTTTCTCATCATTAATTGAACTTACTTTGTAATATTTAAGGTAAGAGCAAGACCAATCAGAAAAGTAGGAAGAAATAGAAGGAAATGAGATTTGGGAGGATGCATATATAGCTTATGAAAAATATGAAAATAAGCATTTATTAATTTGTCAGTTATTTCTTGGAATAAAATAGTTTTTCAGCATTACTGCTAATGCTATCCTTAGTTATCCCTTTAAATCGTCTTTTTATAAGTTATCATTGCTGTCTAGTCTTCATTGATGTTGGCAAGTCTGATTTTTTATTTCTTTAAATCAAACTGTTTTGCCTTGAGTATTTATGAATTTGCACAGATCATTCCTATTATCATAGAACATATTACTAAACCCACTGCATTCAAGTAGCTAACTTAATCTATTAATTGCCTCTCCTCAAAGAACTGAAGCATGTTTAATTGAACAGTTTGCTAAGCATAACGATTAAAACTAATCGCTGAATTTGGATCTTCTACCGCTTAGAACCACAAAGTTATGGTAATCTCTGTAGATACTATTTCATCTAACTTCAAGCTGACTGTAACTCCGTATTCTTTCTATTCGTTTGGTTAATTTGAATAGTCATTACACCAGAATGAAGAAACGTACTATTTTTCTGATAATAAAAGTGTGTTGAAATCATACTTTGTGTATCTAATAGAATGCACCATTAGATTTGATTATATTGGGTATGCCTTATCAACAAAGAATCTTAATACTATTGCAATATTCGTGCTTTAAACGAAAACACTCTATTAATTGCAGACTTTCTAACTCTCGCAGATGATTATCATTCTTGAATTTACGACTTCACTTTATGGAATTGCACATACCTCACAGACTGGTCTGTTTAAAATCTAAGAATTTGAGCTAAATACACTAGTAATTAAAGTTTGATCGTAGTATAATACAATTGGAACACTGAATGCAAGTAGTCTTTGGAAGTATCCTTCCATAAGTAAAACGCAATTTGGACTGCAATTATCTTTATTAAAGGGTAGATCCAGAAACCAAATCTCAATTTAATTATTGTTATAACCAGTTTAAAGCCACATATAAAGGTAAATAAACTTGGATTGAAAAATAAAACTCCAAGTCATGCACATGCTCGTTGGGGCAGTATTTGAAAATTTTACTTTGAAGCTATAATAAGGACCACTTTACTCAATTGTTATTAGTATTATCACAATATAGTTTCTTAAAGTGATAATATTTAGTTAACAAAGTCGATCACATTATTTCAATAAATCAGAACAACCAAAATAATCAGTTGACAAATACAAGTCTTGAGCTGTAATTCTTGAAAGTGATGCTATTCGGATTGCAAGACTATCTATCATCGTTTGCTAAGGAGGCTTGCATATCAAATAACCTATTCCATGCATTGTACCGTCGCTTTCAGGAGTAATATTTGAGCTAGTTTTAAAATCAGAAGCATGAGCAATCCACTTATTTTTGCGCTTATCAAAGCAGAATAAGAAGACCCTGCAAGATCTTCTTTCAAGATCATCATTTAAGATACAATCCTTAGATTTCTCAGCTACTTTCAAAGATTCAGGTGAATCGGTTTGAGATGACAATAATTATAAATTCTAACTATGCAAGGAGTATTCTTTGGGATCATTGAGATTAATGACAATTGTTGAAAGTTCTGCTGTTGTTTCCTCCACAAAGCAATAGCAAACCTTTGGAGCGTTGCTCTATTCTTTTTGTTTTTACAAAACTTAAGCAATGTAATCCATTGAGGGATCAATATCTAATCGCTTCTATTAAAAGCTATCTGCTTAGCAGCAGTAGCTCCTACATGCTATCAGGTCTTAAGATAATCCTTATGCCTTAAACAGATGGCAATTTGTTATTATTAAGAAAAGCGGCAAAACAAATACTCTTATCATAGTTTAATTATCGTGGGAGATTTCTTTTGACTGTTTATTTATTATAATTTCTTTCCTGTGTGGTTCGTTTACCTTTTCTTATTTCTTACTGTCATTATTTACTTTGAACAAATTGGCTAAATATCTTTAAGAGTAAATCTTTTTCGCGATATTCTTTAAAAATTGCTCTTCTTGGCTAGTGCCAGCTTTAATTTAGGAGTTTATTCTTTCCTATGTTGATTTCATTCTTCTTATTGAAATACTCTTTATAATATCTTGCAATACCAATCACTTTCTTTATTGTTAAGAGGTTCAGACATTTCCTTGTATTAACCGTCCAAATAGGTACGGGACCCATCCCCTCCTCCCTCCTCCCCCTTACAGAAAATCGAATTCTTATTTTTTCATAACAAAACATATATTTTCTAATTGAAGATAGTGAAATCTCTGAATAATAATGTGATTTGATTAGAAAAAACTAATTACTTACAATAATATTTGAAAATTAATTTGAAAAAATTAATAATAAAAAATACATTTTTCAAGCAGAATAAACAATTATCATAACTGTAAATAATTTCGCATCAGTCAAAGAAATATATGTAATTACTTATTTAGATATGCTAATACATTAATTGATAGTTTAAATGCTAATATCTTTCCAAATTGATGTAATTAGATCCTTGACCAGAAATTCAATAGGATTAAAATCTAGAGATCACTTAGCATTTTAAATAATGTTTATTTTCTGTGATTTGTATCGTTAGACATAATTACATAAGTAAAATTTGAATTTAAATAATAATTTATTAGATCTTTAGGAATAATTCTTTTAAAATAACTGATTACACCTCCCCCAATAAAAACTATTATTGAAACCTGTTTTTAATACATTTCCTGCCAATTTATGATTATTATTTCAGAACATATTGTTCTTTATTGTAAAATTTTAACATTTTTAAAATGTAATCAGACACTATCTTCATCGAACTATAAATCATGAAGGACTTGGATGGGATTTATTGGCAAAGTATGAGATATGGAATGTTAAAAAGCTATCGTAATTAGAATATCTTTCAGGTATCGATTGATAATATCTTTTCCAAAAGTTTAGTGTCGTCTGTGCTGTATTTTTATAAGATCTTAAAGATTTGAGCAAACTCCACTTGTGAACACTCTCAGTATAAGTGCTTAACCGAATTCATATTGAATCTATGCATCTTCGACATCCCGTAGTCTACAGAATGGTAAAGGGGCAGAAGAATCTGAAAGTTCTTCAAAAAAAGCCTTCTCGAACATCATAACTTTTCTCATTGAAACATACCTGATGCTACCTTCACAGACAGTTTTCGCTATTTTACCAATAATAATCATAGGGTATTCCTCTGATCCTCTAGAGATTTGTTTGATTAGCTCTCTTAGCAGCTCTTTTTACTTTTCCTGGTTGTTCTCCAGAGAATTCCTCATATCTTAGATACTTTTGACTTCAAAATAAGTAATTTCCTTGCTGTTTCGGAGGATCCTAATTATTTCATCTACTGTCAGACTCATCGCCGAGAAGAATTAATAGTTCTTTGTGATTTTTTCCTTTACTTTAATCCATAAATAACAGCATGCTAACCCAATCGAGCAAACCCCAGCAACTTAGAATATTCTCAGCATTCCCTCCATATACACATGATCTTTTCCATCCACTTCTGAGCTAACTATCAAGAGATAGACGATTTCCAAAGTCTAGCATGCTTTAACAATTTTCATCGACACTTGCAAAGCAACATAGGACTAATATTATTTACTGATAATCCATTACTTCTAATAAAATGGTGCATAATCAATAGGAAAGTTAAAAAACAACTACGCAACACATGCTATGACTGCAACTTCAAATGGATTTCCATTCACAAACTAAAAGAAAGGTAGCTTTAGCAAACAAATCAAGAGTGTCTCTAATACTATGCTAGCAATTTTGAATTGCATTACTGAGAAAATAAGATCATATCTAAGATTGTAGATAATTGTGAAAATCCCATGCAGTGCCAATAAACTCATGAATATTGAAGCTAACTGTAAGAATATCTATCGATTAAGAGGCTCTTGAATCTTTTGAAAAGTTAAATCGAAAAACACGAGAGTGATCAGTAGCAGACCAAAGAATAACTAAGCGATCAACAGCTTTTAGAATACTGACTGAGACTCATCAAATTAGAATTTGGCCAAGTTTTCTTGTTGGATCTTATTGTTAATGATATCGAATGAGGGATTGAGTTCAATTGCCTGCTGGTAGGTTGACTGGTCAATCGAGAAATAGCTAGAATACAAGTTATTCACACAAATTGACTCTTCTGATGGGGTTTTCAAAACCTAAGAGAATGACATGCAAGTTATGGCATGCTGAACCACAACGAAGGATAGATTCAGTAAAAAGATCAATTAAAAGATCGCACTTTTCTAGATTTATGATAAAAATTCAACGCAGAATATGCTCTTGAGGATCTCCACAGGTAAAGTAATATAGCGTCTTCTATTGATGGATTCAAATATTTTAAAGCCTACACTGATGACTCTAAGAAGGACTTAGCTAGCCGCAGATATATCAAAAAGATTCCAATCAGTCTAGAAGCTGGAGATTATTGTAAAAGTGCTTAAACATGCATATGCACTTGACAGATAGAGGAGTATTTTGGAGATGATCATTTTGAAAACAATTTGTAGATTGTATGTTGTCTTGATGGGTGTTTGAAGAAGGAAAGAGAGATAGTTTTCTCTAAATTTTTAGAGTATTTCTTGAAGTTAAAGGCGCAAATTATAATTAGATGTTGGTAGCTTGAGAGATAAAAAAAAGATTTGATTTTCTAATCTTAATATTCTGGATTGTTGATTTTGATTCAATTGATTTTTCAATTATTGTGATTGAAGTTAAAAATATAATGTGAGTTGAGGTTAAAGTCTCCTTTTGCTTGAGAATCTTATCTCATTTGCGATAGTTAATAACATTTGGAGAGTGATTAAATTCATAACAAGACAATATTAATTTGATCTATTTTGGTTGAAAAGAAACATAATACTAAGATACAATTGATTTAATGAATTTATGAAAGACAAAGGCAAGACATCTAAGGGGAAAGAAAGAAGATCAAGAGGAACTGATTTATTGTTGCAGAGTGAGGTGAGGAGGTGTAATCAAAGGAGGAATGATTTCATAATATTTTAATTAATTGTTAATTTTTCTCGAATGGTTTAAAAGTAGTTTTGCATTTGAATTTCAAGAGTATTTATAAGTATTGATTGAGGATATTAGAATTATCAAATCTTTTTTTTAGAATTTTATTATTAGAATTATTTTCACAAACTGTTTGAACAATTCATAAAAAAAACATAATGCATAGTTTTTTTTTAAAAATAATAATAAAATTATTTAATGTTATTTTAGCAGTTATCTCTTGGAATAAAAGAGTTTTTCAGCACTACTGATAATGTTATCCTTAGTTATCTCTTTAAATCATATTTTTATGGATTATTATTGCTTTTTAGTCATCATTGATATCGGCAAGTATAACTTTTTGTTTCTTTAAATCAAACTGTTTTGCCTTGAGTATTTAAGAATTTGCACAGATCATTCCTATTATTATCGAGCATATTACTAAACCCACTGCATTCAAGTAACTAACTTAATCTATTAAATGGCTCTCCTCAGAGAACTGAATCAGGTTTAATAGAACAGTTTACTGTGCATAACGATTAAAACTAATCGCTGAATTTGGATCTTCTACCGCTTAGAACCACATAGTTATGTTAATCTCCGCAGATGCTATTTCTTCTAACCGCAAGCTGACTGTAACTCCATATTCTTCCTATTCCTTTGATTAATCTGAATAGTCTTCACATCTGTATGAAGTAATGGTCTATTTTTTTGATCCTAAAAGTGTGCTGATATCATACTTTGTGTAAAAAATAGAGTGCACCATTAGATTTGATTATATTGGGTATGCCTTGTCAACAAGGAATCTTAATACTATTGGATTATATGTGTTTGAAAAAAAAACGCTTTTTGAATTGCAGACTTACTAACTCTAGCAGATGATTATCATTCTTGATGTTACGATTTCACTTTATGGAATTTCACATGCCTCACAGACTAGTCTGCGAAAAACCTAAGAGCTGGAGGCAAATACTGGAGTCAACTAATCTTAATTTAGGCTTAATAAAATTGGAACACTGTAAGCAAGCATACCTTTTAAGTATCCTTCCATAAGTAAATAGCAAGTCGGTGAGCAATATTTTGTATTGAATGGAATGTTGGAAAACATACCCATATACTAACTATCATTCTTACCAGTTTAAAGAAAATTATCATTCAAAATGTTGCTTGATTGGATAAAAAATTTCCAAATCATGCACAGTCTGGATGGGGCAGTATTTGAAAACGTAACTGAGAAAACAAAATCAGGATTATAAACATAAAAATGTATGTCTGTGATAGCAAGATAGTTTCTGAAGGTGATAATATTCCTTTAACAAGTTCGGTCGCATTATTTGTAATAACCAGGACAACCAAACAAATCAGTATAATAATAATAGTCTTGAGCTGTAATTCTTGAAAGTGATGCTATTCGGATTGCAAGACTATCTATCATCGTTTGCTAAGGAGGCTTGCATATCAAATAACCAATTCCGTGCAATGTGTCACCACTTTCATTTTCAGGAGTAATATTCGAGCTGCTTTCAAAATCAAAAGTATGAGTAATCCACTTATTTTAGTGCTTGCCAAAGCTGAATAAGAAAACCTTGCAAGATCTTCTTTCAAGATCATCATTTAAGATACAATCCTCACATTTCTCCGCTACATTCAAAGACTCATGTTAATCAGTTCGAGATGACAATAATTGTAAATTTTAACAGTGCAAGGAGTATTCTTTGGGATCATTGAGATTAATGACAATTGTTGAAAGTTCTGCTGCTGTTTCCTCCATAAAACAATAGCAAACCTTTGAAGCTTTGTTCAATCCTTTTTGTTTTTATGAAACCTAATCAATGAAAGCCATTGAGGGATCAGTATCTAATCGCTTATATTAAAAGCTATCTACTTAGCAGCAGTAGCTCCTGCATGTTATTAAGTCTTAAGATTATCCTTCTTTTTTTTAAAGATGAAAGCAGTTTGTTATGATGAAGAAAAGTTGCAGGACTAATACAAAAATCATAGTTTAATTCAGAGAGGGAGGTTTCTTTCGACTGTATTTTTTATTTTAATTTATTTTTCTGCGTGTTTTGTTTGCTTTTTCTTGTTTCTTAAAGGCATAATTCAGGTTGAATTACTTATCAATTATTTTTTTTTATGAGATTCTTTCGAAATTACTGGGGGGTTTTTTCTTCTTTTTCTATATTTCATATTTGTTCAAAATCTTTCTAATAGTCATCAACAATTACTTAGCCTTAATTTATTTATCTAATATGCTAGTAAAATCTAACAATTAGTTACAATTTGAGTTATTTCTTATCCTAAACTAAAAACTTAGAGTAGTTTCATAATAAAAGTATCAACAAACAAAATCCTGGTCTTTTCAATGAGCTACATCTCTCTCTCTCTCCCCCTTTACAGTTAATTCAATTTTAATACTTTTAAATTTTTTTTCAACTGTCTTGCTCTATTTATGATTCTTCATGAATGCTTAATTCTTTAATAAAACCTCAATCAATTCCTTATTTCATTTCAGTTCAGTTTCTATTACTATTCTTGCAAGTTGGTTCTGTGTAATATAGTTTGATTAACAAATTGATGATGAATTGTGTCACCGAACATATTGTTATTTATTGTAAACTAATTAAACATTTTACAAAATGTAATCAGACATTATCTTCAACGAGCCATAAATCGTGAAGGACTTGGCTAGGATTTATTGGTAAAATATGTAATATTGAATGTTAGAAGGCAATTGTAGAGAGAATATCCTTCATGTATCTATTGAATAAATCTTTTCCAAAAGTTTAGTGTCGTCTGTGCTGTATTTTTATAAGATCTTAAAGATTTGAGCAAACTCCACTTGTGAACACTCTCAGTATAAGTGCTTAACCGAATTCATATTGAATCTATGCATCTTCGACATCGCGCAGTCTGCAGAATGGTAAAGGGGTAGAGGAATCTAAAAGTTCTTCAAAAAAAGCCTTCTCGAACATCATAACTTTCCTCATTGAAACATATCTGATACTACCTTCACAGACAGTTTTCACTATTTTACCAATAATAATCACAGGGTATTCCTCTGATCCTCTAGATATTTGTTTGATTAGCTCTCTTAGCAGCTCTTTTTACTTTTCCTGGTTGTTCTCCAGAGAATTCCTCATATCCTAGATACTTTTGACTTCAAAATAAGTAATTTCCTTGCTGTTTCGGAGGATCCTAATTATTTCATCAACTGTCAGACTCGTTGCCGAGAAGAATTAGTAGTTCTTTGTGATTCTTTCCTTGACTTTAATCCATAAATGACAGCATGCTAACCCAATCGAGCAAACCGCAGCAACCTAGAATATTCTCAGCATTCCCTCCATATACACATACCCTTTTCCATCCACTTCTTAGCTAATGATCAAGAGATAAACAATCTCCAAAGTCTAGAATGCTTTAATAATTTTCATCGACACTTGCAAGGCGACATATGATTACAAGTAATTGCTTTTTACCCATTACTTCTAATAAAATGGTGCATAATCAATAGGAAAGATCCCAAACAGTAAAGCACATGCTATGAAAGCTATTCTTAATGCATTTACATTCACAAATGAAAGAAAAGGTAGCTTCAATAAGCAAATCAAGAGTGTCTGTAATACTACGCTAAAAATTTTGAATAGCTAAATTGGCCATAAGAGATCATGCCTTAGATTCCAGATAATTATTAAAATCCCATGTAGTGCCAGTAAACTCATAAATATTGAAGTCAATTACAAGAATATCCGTCGACTAAGAAGCTCTTGCAGTTTTTGACAAGCCAAATCGAAAATCACGAGAGTGATCAGTAGCAGACCAAAGAATATCTGAGCGATTAACAACATTTAGAATACTTACTAAGGCTCATAAGATTAGGATTTCATCAAATGTTCTTGCTGAATTTTAGTGCTGATTACATCGAATGAGGGATTGAGTTCAACTGCCTGCTAGCAGGTTGTCTGGTCAATCGAGAAATAGCTAGAATACAAGTTATTCACACAAATTGACTCTTCGGATGGAATTTTCAATACCTAAGAGAGTGACATGCAAGCTATTGCATGCTGAGCTGCAACAAAGAAGAGATTCAGTAAAAAGATCAATTAAAAGATCGCACTCTTCTAGATTTATGATAAAAAATCAACGCAGAATATGCTTTTGAGGATCTCCGCAGGAGAGGAAATAAAGCCCATTTAGCGATAGGATTCTTAGGTTTTGAAGCCTACACCCATCGATCTAAGAACAATTTACATGGACACAAACATATTAAAAAGACTTTTATTTGTTGAGAAGCTTACTATCATTGTTAAAGTGCTGAAATATGCATATGCACTAAATAGGCAGAGGAGGAATTTGGAGATGTTCATTTGGAAGAATATTTTTAATCTTAATATTCTGGATTGTTGATTGTTGATTCAAATTGATCTTCCAATTATTGTAGATTGAAGTAACAATGTTATTGAGTTGAGATTAATGTATCCTTTTGCTTGAGGATCTCTGCTTTATTTGAGATATTTAATAATAAAGAATAGAGGAGGGGAAGAGAGATTGAATCAATAACAGGATGACTTCGATTTGATTTATTTTTGTTGGGAAGGAAAATAATACTAAGATACAATTTATTTAATGAACTCATAAAAAACTATGAAAGGCAATGCAAGAAATCTAAGGGGAAAGAAAGAAGACCAAGAGGAACGGGTTTTCAATTGCAGAATGAAGCTGAGGAGATGCAATTAAGGAGGAGGGATTTCGTAAAATTTAATTGTTAATCATTCTAGAATGGTTTGAAAGTAGCTCTGCATTTGAATTTCTAGAGCAGAGGATGGAAATGAATGAGATAATTAAAATTATTTTTTGTTATGGAATTGTTAAGATAAGTAGCTATTTCACCACAGAAAAGCAACCCTCATGTTTGTGATACTTTTGACTTAGTAGAATTATTATTGTCTGTAATTATTTCCTTGGATTTAATGAAATTAAGCTTCTCATAATGATTATTTTGTTGTTGTGACTCGGGAAATTCAAGGTAAGCAAGTACTCAAGAAAATAATAAGAGAGGAGAAGAGGGGGGAGTATGAAACTCTATTAGTAAATCAATGTAATTAAAAAAAGAGAAGGAATCCATTCGTCTCTTGAAATAAATGATAAAATATTTCACTCATCTTGAAACCAAAGATCATGGAGAACTTACACTGGATAAACTGTTAGAAACTCTGCTAGATACCTCTAAAACACAACGACTTGCAGATAGTTCCTGAGAAAAGAATCGAACATTCTTATTTTATCTACAGCACTGTCTTGGTCTCGTTACACTTCCCTGAATATCGGCATTTCTGATGTCATTCCATTCCCATAAATTCTCTTATTCAGAGCAGTTAAAAACTTGTATTTCCCAAATTTCCCTTGTCTCCCAAATCCAAAACGATAAAGGGGTAGAGGCCTTGTAACATCCGATAGCTCAGTTAAGAACGTATCCGCAAAGAAATCAGTTTCATAATCCACTAAGAAGCTTATTCTATTTGTGTTAAGTTTGACTTACACTGTCCAAAGCTTGATGATTCTGAAAAGTGAATTATTCTTAATAGCATTTTGCTTATCATTATATGTGCTTGTGTGCAAAAGAATCGCTTGGAATAGCTCTCTTTTCTTTGCTTAGTCATTTTCAAATACAGTGGAAGCATCTATCAATGTAGATACTTCGAATATTACTAAATTTTTGCTATTGCTTAGGATTTGTATTGCAGAATCTACAGTTAATCCTCGAGATTAGAAAAAGAAATAATCTTTCGTTATCCTTTGCCTTAATTTCATAGCAATACCATAGCATTACAAGATAGTTGAAATCACTGCTGAGAGAATAATACTAAGTATGAAGTAGCGATGTGCAATAATAGCCTCATCGATTGGAATTCGTTTTATGGCTTCTATTAGTAAAAGTAAGATTTCGATTGTCTAACTCATTCTGACCATGGTAATCGCTGGCTAAGTCTACACTTAAAATTGTTTGAGACTACCTGACCATTTTGAGAAGTAAAATGGTGAATAATCTACAGGTGAGTTTAAGACAATTTGAATTAGAAATAGCATAAGCATGATTTTAAATGGTTAAGTGGAGTCTAATGTAAAGAATTTCATGTTGCTTTTACAAATGATTGCCGTTTAGAAAATGATAATCAGGAATTTGAGTGTAACTAACGTAGAAGCGTGATATTGTTGTTATTGTCTTCATAACTTGAATAGAACACCATAGCGAAAAATCCATGCAGAGAAGACATTGTAAAGAAAATCGAAATTAATTGGTAGAAATTCACACTTATCATTGCATATGTGCATTCATAGAGCAACAGGCGCAGAATCAAGATGGATTTTAACAATAACCCTACGATTAATTGGAGAGGCTTTGTAAATGAGGATATTTCTAGTGGAGACAGCTGTAAAGATTCTTCATGGATATTTTGAAATTTTTCATTAGGATGAAGGAATTGCTGCTTTGGAATGACTGAACATTGCTGCATGTGTAACAGCATATAACAGCATAGATCACTCACAGATTCTGATGAGAATAATGAGAGACAACACTATGGATGGGCATCAAGAAATTAACTGAAACATTCGAAGCAATTGTTTAAACATATTGAAGGACTATTGTTAAATAATTGTTAGGGACTTACTGCAGCTACATTAGTTGCTTCGTTTTCTTGTTGAGATTGAGTTCTAGAGTGAAACTCTTCTCTCCAGACAATCATTTCTTAGTAGATGATAAAAATACCAGCTAAGATATTTGTTACGTTGCTTTTGGGGTAAGTCTTTTTTGATTCAGCACTGTTGTTGATTCCTAGGGAAGACTTCAGAACATCTAAGCACAAGAAGGATACTGTTTGTTAGTGAGTTTATGGTTTTGGGGAGTGCTCAAAATGAGATTGATACCCTTCAGAGATCTATTTCGCTGCTAAGCAGATGTTTAGGATTACATAAATCATCCAGCTCGGTGCAGAAAGCAGGAAGAATGCATAGTTTTCAGAGTAACTCACCGCTAGATTGATTGCGCAAGTGAAGATGTAGATTCGCTTGACAAGATTAAAGAAATTCACAAGCGAAAAAACCATCTCAAAAAAGAAGATTTGTCTGTGAATATTTGTGCAGCAAAATGATTGGAAGAAGTTGTGAGAGCAGAAGGAATTGTTTTATTAATAATTTATTGAAAACTTTTGAGACTAATATTCTAACATTGGGAGGTAGACTAGATTAGAAGAGAAGAACTAAAATCCCTTGAGATATTTAATTGCTGCTTTTGTAGAATCTTTTGAATTACCTCTTATCAATGCACTACACATTCATCATATTTCTACTCGATTTAGCTTCTAGATTAAAATTGTGCCATTAAGATAATGATAAATCAAACCACTCAAGATAAAGACAAGAAGAAAGTACTTCTTAGCGGATTGGTTATCACATTAAACTGAGGAAATAAACTACAACCCCTCTTCATAATTGTTGTTATAACTCAGTTTATTCAAAATAAGCAAATACTCAAGATAAACAATAAGAAGGAGGAAGAGGGGGAGATTTCACTCATCTTGAAACCAAAGATCATGGAAAACTTACACTGGATTTACTGTTAGAAACTCTGCTAGATATCTCTAAAACACAACGACTTGCAGATAATTTCTGCGAAAAGAATCGAATATGCTTACTTCATTCACCTCACTGTATTCGTCTTGCTAAACATTTTTGAATATCTGCATTTCTGATGTGATTCCATTCCCATAAAGTCTCTTATTCAGAGCAGCTAAATACTAGTATGCCCCTAATGTAAGTAATTCCCGCTATCCAAACTGATAAAGGGGTAGAGGCCTTGTAACATCCGACAACTCAGATAAGAACGCATCCACAAAGAAATCAGTTTTATTATCCACTAAGTAGCTAATTCTATTTGTGTTAACTTTGACTTCTACCGTCATTAGCTTGATGTTTCTGAAAAGTGAACTATTCTTGATGATTTCTTCCTTTTGCGAATCTCTGTACGTGCTTGTGTGCATAAGAATCGCTTAGAATAACTCTCTTTTCTTATTGGAGTCATTTTCAAAGGCAATGGAAGCATCTATCAATGTAGATACATTGAAAAAAACTAAATTCTTGCTATTTCTTAGGATTTGTATCGCAGAATCTACAGTTAATCCTTGAGATTCGAAAAATAAATAGTCTTTCGTTATTATTCGCTTTACTATCATTACAATATCGTAGCATTACAAGATAATTGAAATCACCGCAGAGAGAAAAACACTTAGTATGATGTATCGATGTAGTATCACGGATCGAGGTAGTATCACAGTTTAATTTATTAGAATTCGTTTCATGGATTTTATTACTTAAAGTAAGAGTTCGATTGTCTAGCTTATTCTGACCAGGGTAATTGATGGCTAAGTCGTCAAATAAAAATCGAGATTACTCATCTATCGTAAGAAGTAGAATGGTGCATAATCTACAGACGAGTTTAAGACAATTTGAATTAGAAATAGCATAAGCATGATTTTAAATGGTTAAGTCGAGTCGAATGTAAAGAATTTCATGTTGCTTTTACAGATGATAGCCGTTTAGAGAATGACAATCAGACATTTTATTGGAACTAAGGTAGAATCACTGATATTGAGAATATGGATTTCATAGAAATAGTTTGGATAGAACATCTTCATACCGAAAAATTCATGCATCAAAGACAATGTGGAGAAAATAAAAATTAATTGATAGAAATTCCCTCTTATCATTGGATCTGTGCATTCTTTGGTCAATAAGCATAGAATCAAGATGCTTTTAAGTAATAATCCTATGATTAATTGAAGTGGCTTTGTAAATTAGAATATTTCTAGTGGAGACAGTTGTTAAGATTCCTCATGGATATTTTGAAATTTTTTATTAGGATGAAGAAATTGTAGCTGCTATTATTAATTGCTGCCTTAGAATGACTGGACATTGCTGCATGTGTAACAGCATAGATCATTCACAGATTCTGATGAGAATTATGAGAGACAACACTGTAGATGCGCATCAAGAAATTAACTGAAGCATTCGAAGCAATTGTTTAAACATATTGAATGATTGTTGGTAAATAACTTTTAAGGATTCGCTGCACCTACATTAGTTACTTGATTTCCTTGTAGAGATTGAGTTCTAGTGTGAAGCTCTTCTCTCCAAGCAATCATATCTTAGTAGATGATAAAAATACCAGCTAAGATATCTGTTACGTTGCTTATGGCGTAAGTATTTTTCTATTAGGCACTCTTGATTCCTAGGGAAGACTTCAGGACATCTAAGCACAAGGAGGATACTGTTTATTGGTGAATTTATGGTTTTGGAGATTGCTAAAAATGAGATTGATACCTTTCAGAGATCTATTTCGCTGCTAAGCAGATGTTTAGGATTACATAAATCATCCAGCTCGGTGCAGAAAGCATGAAGAATGCATATTTTTCAGAGTAACTCACGGCTAGATTGATTGCGCAAGTGAAGATGTAGATTCGTTTGACGAGATTCAAGAAATTCACAGGAGAGAAAACCATCTCAAAAAAGAAGTTGTGTCTATGGAATATTTGTACTTACAAATTAATTGGAAGAAGTTGTGAGTGCAGAAGGAATTATTTTAAAAATGTATTGAAAGCTAGAGATTAATATTCTCACTTTGGGAGGTAAATTAATATTCTAACATTGGGAGGCAGACTAGAAGAGAAGTACTAAAATCCCTTGAGATTTTTTTTTGTTGTTTTTGTAGAATCTTTTGAATTACCTTCTTATCAATGGACTACTCATTCATCAAATTCCCCCACTCTATTCTGAAATTAGATTGAAATTGTGAGATTAAGATAATCTTAAATCCCCATGCTCACGATAAAGACTAGAAGAAAGTACTTCTTAGTGGATTGGTTATAACATTAAACTTAGGAAATAAACTACAACAAATGAGCAAGTTGCTTCTTAAGAGAGTTTTTACAACAGTAAGAAACATAAAAATAACATTTGTTATCAATAGTTAAATTAAGCCCCCCTTCATAATGATTATTTTATTGTTTTAACTCTGTTTTTTCAAGATAAGCAAATACGCAAGATAAACAATAAGAGAGGGAGGAAGAGAGGGGAGATTTCACTTATCTTGAAACCAAAGATCATGGAGAACTTACACTGGATTTACTGTTAGAAACTCTGCTAGATATCTCTAAAACACAACAACTTGCAGATAGCTAGTAAGAAAATAATCGAACATTCTTATTTGTTTAATCTCATTGTAGAAGTCTTCCTAAACTTCACTGAATATCTGCATTTCTGATGTGATTCCATTCTAGTAAAGTCTCCTATTCAGAGCAGATAAATACTTGTATTTCCCAAAAATTTAAAATCTTCTTTTTCCATAATGATAAAGGGGTAGAGGTCTTTTAACATCTGACAGCTCAGATAAGAACTCCTTTGCAAAGAAATCAGTTGATTCTTCTAAGTAGCTGATTCTATTTGTGTTAACTTTGACTTACACTATCATTATGTCATCAGAAATTTTAATATTTCTGAAAAATGAACTATCCTCAGTGATTCCTTCCTCTTGCGGATCTCTGTATGTGCTTGTGTGCATAAGAATCGCTTGGAATAGCTCTCTTTTCTTATTGGAGCCATTTCCAAAGGCAGTGGAAGCGTCTATCAATCTAGATACATCGAATATTACTAAATTCTTGCTATTTCTTAGGATTTGTATCGCAGAATCTACAGTTAATCCTTGTGATTCGAAAAATAAATAGTCTTTCATTTTCCTTCGCTTTACTATCATTACAATATCGTAGCATTACAAGATAATTGAAATCACCGCAGAGAAAAAAACACTTAGTATCACGTATCGATGTAGTATCACAGTCTCATTTATTAGAATTCGTTTCATGGATTTTATTAGTTAAAGTAAGAGTTCGATTGTCTAGCTTATTCTGACCAGGGTAATCGCTGGCTAAGTCCTTAATTAGGTTAGATCGAGATCATCTTATATAAATCGTAAGATTAATCTGTAGAAATATGGTGCATAATCGATAGGCATGTTTATGATAATTTGAATTAGAAATAGCATAAACATGATTTTCAATGGCTAAGTGGAGTTTAATGAAAAGAATTTCATGTTGCTTTTCCAGATGATTGCCGTTTAGAGAATGATAATTAGAAATTTCATTGAATATAAATCAGGAGGGGGGATATGGATTCTATTGTTCATTGTTGAAAAGAAGAAAAAAAAAAAATCCATTGGTAAAAGTTCAATCTTGTAATTGGGCATCTGCCCTCTATGTACAATGAGGGCAGAACCAAGATGCTTTTAAGTGATAACCCTACGAATAATTGGAGTGGCCTTGTAAATTAGAATATTTCTAGTGAAAGTAGTTGTAAAGATTCCTAAAGGATATTTGGCTCATTTACATTAGGATGAGGAGATTACTGCTGTTATTATTGATTGCTGCCTTGGAATGACTGGACATTGCTGCATGTGTAACAGCATAGATCACTCACAAATTCTGATGAGAATTATGAGAGACAACACTATGGAGGTTCTTCAAAAAATTAGCTGAAACATTCGAAGCAATTATTTAAACATATTGAAGGACTATTGTTAAATAACTGTTAGGGATTAGCTGCATCTACATTAGTTGCTTCATTTTCTTGTTGAGATTGAGTTCTAGAGTGAAACTCTTCTCTCCAAACAATCCTTTCTTAGTAGATGATAAAAATAACAGCAAAGATATTATGTATTAAGTTGCTTTTTTTGGCGGAAGTCTTTTTCTATTCTGCACTGTTGTTGATTCCTAGGGAAGGCTTCGGAACATTAATGCACATGTAGGATACTGTTTGTTGGTGAGTTTATGGAGTTGGGGAATGCTCAAAATGAGATTGATGCCTTTCAGAGATCTATTTCGCTGCTAAGCAGATGTTTAGGATTACATAAATCATCCAGCTCGGTGCAGAAAGCATAAAGAATGCATAGTTTTCAGAGTAACTCACCGCTAGATTGATTGCGCAAGTGAAGATGTAGATTCGCTTGACAAGATTCAAGAGATTCACAAGCGAAAAAACCATCTCAAAAAAGAAGATTTGTCTGTGAATATTTGTGCAGCAAAATGATTGGAAGAAGTTGTGAGAGCAGAAGGAATTGTTTTATTAATAATTTATTGAAAACTTTTGAGACTAATATTCTAACATTGGGAGGTAGACTAGACTAGAAGAGAAGAACAAAAATCTCTTGAGATATTTAATTGCTGCTTTTGTAGAATCTTTTGAATGACCTCTTATCACAATGCACTACTCATTTATATTATTCCCACTCTATTCTGAAACTAGATTGAAATTGTGCGATTAAGATAATGATAAATCAAACCACTCAAGATAAAGACTAGAAGAAAGTACTTAGCGGATTGATTATCACACTAAACTGAGAAAATAAACTACAATAAACTAGCAAGTTGCTTCGTAAGAGAGCTTTTACAATAGCAAGGAATATAAAAATAACATTTTTTATAACTACCAACGATTTTGACATTTCAACCATTGCATATATTTCTCTATTTGATTGCTAATGGATAGATAAAACACACACACACACATAGTTTGAATGAAAATACAATAATTGCTTGATATTTATTTATCACTATCCTTGTACGATGACTTTGGAGTATTTCACAAAAAAGTTGATATTTCATTTTGTTTATTGTTTTCGCTTGTGTGTTTGTATTGATTGCTATATTCCATAACAAAAAGTCGACCATCACTGAGAGAGAATAAGAGCAATAATGAGTCCGTACAGACCAAGAGCTTCGGCGAAAATGAGGATCAAAATCATACCCACGAAGATCTTATCCTGTTGAGCATTGGCTCTAACACCAGCGTCACCAACGATACCAATAGCCAAACCAGCAGCCTTTTGAAGAAAAAGAAAAAGAAACAAGTGGTTAATTAGTGTTCAAATGAATGATTGTTATTGGTATTGCTTTTTGGAAAATTGTAATTATTTTTTTAAATAAGAAAAGAATAGCAAAAAATATCGAATTTATCATCATCTTACGAGAGAAGAGAGACCGCAGCAGAGACCAGCAGCGAGATGGGAATAAGCTTAGTAGTTGGTGTAGGCATCCTTGGGGATCTTCTGAACGAGGATAACTGCGACAATCATACCGTAGATACCCAAGATACCAGCCATGACGACTGGAATGATCGATTTCATGATTAAATCAGGTTTCAAGACACCCATGGAAGTAATACCAACACCTGATTTAGCAGTGCCGTAAGCTGCACCAAGATTAGCGAAGACGAGTGCAGAAGCAACTCCGATGAACCCAAAGAAATAGGCGATGTTAGTGTCGTTAGCTGATACCATTGCGAGGGGATAAGCTGATCTTAGTATGGAGTTGTTTTCCTTTTGAAATTTGTTTTTGTTTAGTTTTTAATATTTTTTATTGCCTCATCCGCCCCCTGCTGCTGGGCTTTTTTTCGGGGGGGGGGGGGGGGGGGGGGGGGGGGGGGGGGGGGGGGGGGGGGGAGAGAGACGGAGGTGTGGTTAATTAAGTTTATATTTATAT
>Ga0302271_10001196_pt1 | contig 25333 bp, 11 predicted proteins | sample III_Bog_N1_1_FD_198767 | JGI IMG/M metagenome (GOLD analysis project Ga0302271, IMG submission 198767) | Peat permafrost microbial communities from Stordalen Mire near Abisko, Sweden - III_Bog_N1_1 | ecosystem: Environmental > Terrestrial > Soil > Wetlands > Peat | place: Sweden: Abisko... | reverse complement strand
CGTTTTTTCTTTTTTTTTTTCATTTGCTTTGAGAATTAAAAGAATGAGATATTTATTAAAGATTCACTGTGAAAAATACAAAAAGAATACAGATCGGGGGAAGAATCAAAAAGAATTGGAATAAACAATAGGGGAATACTTTTTGGTTATTTTTTGTTTAATTTCCTAATATTTCTTGCAAACAATTGAAAGAAGTTGAACAAAAAGAAAAGCAAATACAAAGAGAGAATTCCTGAAATTTAGATACAAACTTCTTGAAGTTACATGACTAAGATCTTTGAAGTAGTTTTACTTCTACAGCTGTTGTTAGGATGTGTTTATCTGGGAAATGTGAGTGCTGCTGATGGAGAAGTAGCAATGAATTCAGTGAAAAGCAGCTTAAAGGATATCTAAGGGGAGATAGTAGAAATGGAATGGTGCGGGACTGATGAGATATTCAGTGATGAAACTGATAAAGTGAATGTCGCGGAGGATATTGAAGATTCATTCGATACGAGACTGTTCGTACTTACAACGTTAGGAAAAGTGCTAAAATCTTCGAACTATGGAAAATCATGGGTTTAAATATCAGTAAAAATATTATGCTAATTTTGACGTTTTTTAGGGGTGTCAAAAACATATTGCAATAACTAATAAACAGAAAGAAGATTTCTTCGCAACGGAAATATCGATTTCACCCGTCGATGGGAAAACAGTGTACCTTTGGGGACAGAATGAATCAAGTTATGTCTCAGAGCAATGCGGAAAAACATGGAAAAAACTTAACCATCCTCCTGATTTATTCGATTTTAGATTCCACAGAACGAATAAGGTAAAAATGATGAAAATACACAGTTAGGATTACATAATCAGCAACTTAGTTTCTGTTTAAGGTGAATTGTTCCTCTAATATCTTGATTTGATTGATCTTGCAGGATTGGATTCTAGCTCATTAGCGATAAATGTGCAATTAAAGCTCAGAGAAACACTGTAACGAATCAACTCAAAAGGTTCTTTATGCCAGCAAAGATGCAGGGAAATCGTTTTAATTGCTGGCTGTGCATGTTCTTGAAGCGACTTGGTAAAAATAAATGAAGGAAATGATACAATTAATATTCAATAATACCCAGAAAACTTGAAAAACTTGCATGATTTGATTAAAAAAAACAATTTAAATAAATAGGAATAGAATGAATAACTTCTACAATGTCAAAACTCCAGGGATTATTGCTGCGATCGATGAAAAAGGTCAGGCAAATTTATTTTTATTGTTTGTTAGATTAAAACCCTTCTCTTTTTTCTTCTTAAGATGGCCCTCGTATTGTCTACAGTGACGATTTCTGGTAGACTCTCTAAACCGTGCAGTTTGGAGGGGATAATTTTTTCTAAGCGGAGTTTTTCCTATTTGTCACTATCAAACCTACTGATAGTGAGAAAAACTACGAACTGAGAATAGCAACACTCTTCGATGACTTCAAATCATATTTAGATATGAAACAAATCTAACTTCCCTTTGAAGCGAACGATCATTTGTCATTTACAATCCTTAGAAGTGACGGACCTAAGGTTTTTATCACTGTCGTTCATGAAAATGAAGGATTGTTTAAATAAAGCAATGTGTATGTCTCAGACTGGAGAGGATATGAGCTGTCACTTTCGTTATTGAATAACGTGCGCTCAGCTGATGGAGATTGTGATTTCGAGAAAGTAGAAAGTAATGAAGGTGTGTACATCGCGAATGTTTATGATTCTGAGAAAGTTCATGGTTTAAAAATGGCTGGAAAATAAAGCAACCATTTGTAGACTCTCAGTGCATACAAGAAAACAGTTATTTCTTATGATAATGGAGCTAACTGGCATCCTATTAAAGCACCTGCACTTGTAGGATAAAAAAAATAAGGTTAAATTGAAATAATAATAACTTTTTGTTTTTGTGAATTTGAAACTTTAGAAATCCACTGGTAAGAACTACCATTGCTCAGGTGACTGCAGCTTGCATTTAGTTGGCAGAACTTCAAATCTCAAAGGGTACATGTATTCTTCTGGGAACGCTCCAGGAATTATTGTTGCACTTGGAAATGTTGGAGCGCACTTAGCTACAAAAAACCATGAACTCAATACTTATGTATCATCAGATGGTGGACATACTTGGATGGAAATCCTCTAAGGTCCATATATCTTTGAAATAGGTGATCATGGTGGGATCATCGTTGCTGCTGCAGGTGAATAAGTTTTTTTGTTAATCTTGTCTTGTATTAATGGTTTTCTATGATTTTTAGCTTTCAATAAGACAAACATAATTAAGTACAGTTGGGATGAAGGTAGAACTTGGGGTAGTCATACAATAACTGGTGGTGCATTTGACATAAATGCAATTTCAACTGAACCGAATAACATGGAATAGCGATTTGTTATTTCTGGGACACGCAAATCTAGTAATGCGGAGGGAGCGACTGCAACAACTGTTATTGGATTGATTGATTTATCTGAGTTACATACTCGTGGATGTGTGGGAAGTGAGCATCCTGACAGGCCGAACAGTGATTATGAAGAATGGATTCCTACGAATTTTCAAGGGGAGCAGTGTGTGTTTGGGAAGAAATATAAATATGTTCGAAGAAAACCAACTGCAAAATGTTTTAATTCCATCAATGTTGAGCAAGTAAACAAATTGTTTTAGACAAAAAAATCAAGAAATTTCCAGTTAAAACACTTTCTCTCTTTTATTTTTGATAATTAATTTTGTGATTTGATATTTGAAATGGAGTATAGAAGAAGCTTGCTGAGGAATGCCCTTGCTCTGAAGAAGATTTCGAATGCGATTTCGGATTCTATCGGAAAAATAACGATGGACCGTGCATTCCAAGATCTGATAAATTCTCCTAGGAAAACCTCGAGAAACCTCCTTCAAATTGCAACTACTCTTACACTATCTCTAAGGTTTATTTTTGCTTTTTTTACATACCTTTTCTCTTGATTTTTCTTAATAAATTTCATGAAACCTCTTAGGGTTACAGAAAGATACCTGGTATGTACTGCATTGGTGGTGTAGACAAAGGTGCAGAGATTCGTTTATGCCCACCTAAAATCACTGAAACTCGAGCTGAGGAATAAACTGAAGATTACAATAATTACAAGGAATAATAAGAGTTATTGAAACACATTATCGAAGCTGAGAGGTAGAAGGTCCTACAAAAGCAAATAGAAAGATAAGTATTATTGAATAAAGGTACAAATATTATCGGAAGTGTGCTACTTGTTCTTATTGCAGCGAGTATGATAGGAATTGTAGTATGTTTCAGAGAACCATTAGGAAATATAATATCGGCTATAAAAGATATTGGATTTAGAAGGTAACAATAATAAACTAGGTATTCCTCCCTTTCATCAAAGAAAATGACAGATGAACAAAAGAAATCTGCGACAAACTAGCTGTTTGGAAAATCAAAATTGCCCCTAGATGATGATCAAGAAAAAGAAATTAGAATTGAAGCTGAAGAACCAGTTTATGATATGGAAGATCCGGATCTTGATCATGAAGAAAAACCTGTTTTATAAAGAGATCAAGAGAATTTTGATGATTTCGATTGAATTGAATAATTTTTACAAGGTACGAAAAAGAGTTCTTTTTGTGGTATTTTGCTTGTTTATCTATTGTATGTTGTTTTAACGAAGTTAAATATGATTACCCATCTAATCTCTTCATTATCCTTCCTCAAATCAGGCCTAAACTCTCACGAATTCCATAGTTAACCCATTTTATAAAAATCTCTTTTTTTTTTAAAATTACCTTATAAAATCCTCTCTTAGTATACAAATAAACGCAACAAAAAAAAACAAAGCCATTTTTTTCATTTCTCTGATATCTTTTGAGTTTCTTTGACCTTTTCTTTGTATTTCTAAATCTATTCCTTATTTCTTCATTCACTAAGACTCAATGATCTGAAGGTGAAAAGCCTTTTTATTACAGAATATCTAGCTTTTATTTGCACTATTCTTTAAGATTTGGGTGGAAACGCATAGATTACCTTAAGCAATTAGCTACTTTCTGAAAATCTTTTACATACAAAGATGCTTTAATTAGATTATTCAAAGCGCCTAAATCGGATGGATCTATCTAGAGACACTTTTCATACTCTAAACTAGCTAAATAATATTCCTTAGATTATAACATTAGATTCCCAAGATTAAAATGAAGTCTTAAAGAATCTGGGTAGAGTTTGATCCCTTTACAGAAGCTTTTTCTAGCTTTTTCAGTGAGATACATTGAACAATATGCTATTCCAAGATTATTCAGGATTCGTTCTTGAAAACGGCTAGAGGTCTGAGAATGCTCAAGGGTAAGGCATTCGTTGAGTATTTCTACTTCTTAAGAATACTATTTAACCTTGTGGAGGATATTTGCAAGGTTAAATTTAATTATTGAGTTCTTCGGCTCAAGATTTGAAGCATGACGAGCATACAATAGAGCTTCAGAATCAAGTTAAAAGGAGGATTCATGGGTTGGTGCAAGTAACGAAGCTTGATATAAAACAACACCAAGTTCATGTAGATATTACGGCTATTCTGGATTTAGTTTTAAACATATTTTGAGATGTTCTATGGATTTCCCATGGTTTTGATATAATTAGATGTAGATTCTTGAGATTTAAATGTTAGTGCTGACTATTGTAGTCTAGTAGTCTTAGAGATAACTTGTATCTTAAGATTTATTAATAGTTTGTAAGATTAATTCGCAATACGCTAATGCTGTTTAGGGATGTTTATTTGATTGTACTAAACAATCTACTAAGAATAACTACGAATTCAAGGGAAATTAAGCTGAGAGTGGTTCTTAAGGTGATAGAATAGATACGCATTGCTGGAGAATCTCGATAGCTTCTGATATTTTTCCTTGTTATTTTTTCATTTATGCAAGTTACAACTATGCAGGTTCAAAGGAATTATCACTTTAGATTGCTTTTTCAAAGTACTTTACTGCTGTAATATCGTCTTTATCTTCTTGATAAGCTAACCCACATAGAAATAAAGTTATTTCCTTATTAGTTTTCCTTGCAAATGCTTTATCTAACGTTGAAAGGGCAGTTTTGTAGTCGCCTAATGCAATCAAACATGCAGCTAGATTTTAAAGAATTTCAGTTGAATTATTTTCATTTTTGACATGAAATAGTCCAAAGGAATAGGCCTTTGAGGCATCTTAGAGTCTGCCTAAATTTAGGTAAGCATTTCCTAGGTTGTTCAGGAGTTATCCTGTGTTATTCGAAGATGAAGAAGATCTAGAATTACTAATGAGATTATTGTAGATTTTGATTTCGTTTTGATAATCTTTTAATTCTAAGTAAATCTACGCTAGCGATAGCTACAAAGATTCATTTGTTCTATCAAATATGATAGCTTCTTCATATGCAACGCATGCTTCTCGCAAACGATGCTATCTCTTTCTAAGATACCCTCTCACAGCAAATATCTAAGATAAATTCACAAGATTATCATTGAAATTCATTTCATCGTCAAGAATCGATGATTTAATTATTTTTTTGTGTATTTCCTTGGAAATCACATTATCTTTTCCTTAAAACTTCTCTTTAAAACAATCAACTAACCGTTACAAGTGAATCTCTGCCATTTCGAACTTCTTAAAATACGCCAGCAGCTTAGTAGATTGCAAAAGAGCAAAAATAGATTTTGGATTCTACGATAAATGCATCAGAATGTAATTTAATGTTCTCTAAGGTCTCGCTAGATATTCGTAAATTGCAGCTAATTTGAGGCAAATGAATGGGTAGTTATTATCAAGTTGATGGCATTGCTAGAGGTAAAATATAGCTGCAGTTGTATTCCCGCATTTCATACTTGCAAGGCCGAGAGTATACAGCGTATTTAGATTAGTACTGTCAGTGAGAAGAGACAATTTCGCTGAAGTTATAGATTCATAGAGATTCCCTTATTGAAAGTACACTTAAGCTTTGATTTCAAGTGCAACGGAGTAATTTGGGTTGAGAATCAGACATTTCTGAGCGAATTCAATTGCCTTGATGTGATTCTTCAGTTCAAAGAATGCTTGAGATTGGTAGCATAGACATTCGTAGATTTACTAATTAGTAAGAGGAATAGATTCAAAGCTACTAGACTCACAAGAATTATTGGTTTTATCGAAAAACTCTAAGGCTTCTTTGTATTTGTGTTCTTCCATTGCTATCTTCCCAAGTACAAAGTAACTCATGAGAGAAGATGGATATTGCATGCAGCACTTTTTGAGAAGATCTTTTCCAGTTTAGACATCTCCGTCTTATAGTGCCTCTAAGCTTTTCAGAAAATCTACATAAACACACGAATTGGATTTCAATTTCTCAATGCCTTTCTGGGTGTATTCCTTCCAAGTTTGTTTGTTCTTCTTTGAATGAAGATACAACGCAAATAAAAAATATGGAATTGGATCTTCAAGGGACATTTTCATGCATGTTAGCAATGTAGTTGGGATTGATTTCTTATCAAAATGGATTTTTAGCTTCACTTCAAGGAGTTTAGCTAAGAAGGGTAAGTCAGGATATTGATTGTTTTAGGAGATTAAACTATGAAGAGAAGATTTTAAGGAGATTTTACTTGTTAATTTGATAAAAATTAACAGTTCTTTATAGCTCTCTGCAAATTTATTATGAATGTAGTAAATCTATGCTAATCGAAGCCGTGAAATTACTTGAATTTCTGGGTATTCAGTGATGTTAGGGAACTTTAGCAGTTTCATAAAGAATTATGTTGCTCTTTTGTAAAAATCCATATTTAAACCAGCAACAGCATCATCGTAAAACTTCTTACCTAGAAAGAACAATGAATCGATATTATTCTCATACAGCTACTCGTTATCTAAAACAAACTTAGGATCTAGAGTTGAGCCGGTTTCATTAAGGAACCATACAAATTTCATAAAACTCTTCTCGCTTGGTTTGTTATGTTCGAAATTTTCTTTAATATACTTTTGAGATTTCTCTTTATCTTTTTCACAATACCAAACGCAATCACTCAACCCGAGTAATGTTATCTCATCTTATTTATTAATGGCATAGCATTGTTCGAAATACTCTAGCCCTGTCTTGAAATCTTTTTCTTTGAGAAATATCTCCCCTAATGATCGCAGAGCTTGAAAGTTATTTGATTATTTGAGTATTGCACTGAAAAAATATTATTTTGCCTCAGATTAGAGATTCAAATGCATGTAGCATTCCCCAATGAGACAGCAAGTATCCAACGTATATTCTAAGAAATTAATTTTCAAAAGATATTTAAGTGCAAGGGAGTAGTTAGCTTAAAATACTGCATTCTTAGCCAACCAAAAAAGAGCATGTGCTTACTTAGAATTAATTTTTAGGATATCTTCAAGGAGAGCTATTGATTTTTCATGCTTCTTATCTAAACAAAGACACTACGCGTATCGAGATACGGTTGTTGTATCAGATTTAATTTATCTGGCTAGCTGTGGTACTCCTTATAGAGTTTTAGTTTATTTTCCTAGAATTTCATTTTCTCTTTTTATCTCTTCAAAGTATCTCTCATAGTACCTGTGCGCTAAAATGAACTCATTCGACTCAAAGTATGTATCAGCAAGAGTGTTTAAGTAAAATAAATGCTTAGGATTCTTATTCTAAGCAATTATTATTGCTTTTTTGTACTCATCTAGGGATTGTTCATCTGTTTTTACAAGTCCTAGTTGAGAATAGAGAGATAAAGAAGGAAGATAATTTAGATGATGTTTTAGATCTATCGTACATTCAGAGGGATTAGCGATTTATTTCAACACAGCTTATAAATAGGTTATTTCTTTGTTTTATATGAATCTGTGAATCATAGCTGAAGATAAGGAACTTTGTGCTTATTCGTAGTTACCGAGAAGAATATTAATTTTGGCTTGCACCAAATATCCAGTTACAAGAAACTCTGACTTCCCCCAGGTTTATTTTTAAGATATTTTGTCTGAGGTTGTTTATGATGTATCGATGTGTTTAACATAATCATCAATGTATCTAGTTACTTTCTTCAAGAGAATTTTCAGGGGTTTATTGTTATTCGGATCGTTTTTTATGAACTCGTATTGAATCTTAGCTGCTTGAATGAGACAACCAAAATTAGCAGCAGACACCTTAATATCATTTGAATAACTAGAACTACTACAAATACCTACTTGATCCCCATTGAAGAAACTCATATTTTTGAGTCCTTTTTCAATATGGTTCATCGCTAAATACGGATGCATTCCTGATTCTAATGAGAATTCAGCGAAAAGTGCTAGAACATCTTCATCAAACTCGCTCTCATTCATTTCTTCAGTGAATTTCTTTACAACATTTAGTTCTGCGATATCATCATCTTCTATTAACTACCTGAATAGAAGTTTAACAGTAATTAATCGCTTTGTTTTACTCCAAAGACTTGTGATGTTCTTGCAGAACCCAATTGGTATCGGTTACTTCAATTTGTAGTTGCATATGCCGATATAGAATGTTGCGGCGACATTCCAAGTGAATGATTGTCTATTAAGTAGATTTGTGAGGATTCCCAGTGCAATCGCTGGTTCATCTGAAAACAATAAACATTTCGCTTATGTGAACTCAGATAAATCTTAGAATTCTTAGGTTTATTTCGTTTACTCACTTAACTTGAAGTAGTCAATTGCTGTTTCAAATTCGCTCATCTTGTAGTATCCTTTCCCAATGAGATAATCTATTCCAGGTAACATTCTATTCGGGGTATTATCCTTTACTTACAGGAGTAATTAAATCGCTTCATTTATGTTTGTATTTGTTTAAATCAGAAGCTTCCCAAGAGCAAACAATGCGAAGGGATAATATGGATAAATATTAAGTAATTCTCTTAGATTCTCATCTGCCTTCTTGACATTATTCATCAAAAGGTAAACGTTCGATATTTTAAATCTGAAGAAGATTTGCTCTGGCTACGGTAGCAACTTAATCGCTTCTAAAAGTAAAGAAATAGTCTTACTTGATATGAACTCTGATTCTGCAAAGTAATTAATGATTTTATATTTGAGATTAATATTCCTGATATAACATCGGAGAGATTTAAGTATCTTTAAAGAAGATAATTATTATACCTTGGGATAGTTATTCTCAGAATAATTCATGTCGTCTTCCACAATCGATTGTACTTTGGTATTTTAGATTTGCAAAACATTATGTAACTCTTCCACGTATCTTAAAAACCGTTCTTATTCCTACATCTACTCCACATCATCCATTTATTAAAATTCAATTAATTTATCTGAACTTTCATTCATTCTTCCTGTTCTTTTCCATTTTTTCTACAGCTCAATTCTTTGTTAAGTAATTTCTCTAATCTTGCCAAATTCTACCATCTTTTTTTGATTATCATAATAATTCTCAATTAAATTAATCTCATTCTCCTCAGATCCTTACATTCTCTTCTACAATTCACTCTTGTCTAAAAAACAGCAATCTTTATAATTCGAACCTAGCTAACCAATAGTTAAGGTAAGTTCATAGTTTATTTCTTCTTTATTAGGATATTACAGCCATTTTATACCATATCTTATCTCTTCTTTCTTCTTTTTTATCTCTATTAACCTGATACATTCCTTAAAGCAATCCAACGCTTGAGCATACAAACCAAGACTACTCTAAATCTTCCCCTGCAAGAACAAAGCTCTAACATTATCTTGATTTGTCTACACTATCCCTTCCACTAACTTTAACCCTTCAGATTTATTCCCAAATTCCATCTAGCATTCTGCACATAAAAGTACAGTTTCTACTGTTTAACCATCAAACCATAGCATATACTCAGAGAATTCAAGTGCTTTTTAACCATTTCCTGAATAAATCAATGCTTTAACAAGCTTTCGCCTTTCGTCAAGAAGCTCTCTTGAAAACTCAAAATCCCCACGATTTTCAGATTCTAATCCAGAAAACCAAAAGAAGTCCATCAATGCAGATGAAGTAATAGGCTCCAGTAATGCTCGTTGAAAGTACATTTTGATATCATTCATGTAACATTTCTCTTATTAGTTGTCTCCATTTCGATTGTGCTTGCAATTCGTAAGATATTTCATAATAGACTCTAAGCATTCTTTTAGCTCAAGAAAACATCTCCAATCCACTTCCTTGCCTGTGTTTTTCGTCTTATTTTCAAAATTTTCGCCCTTTTAGATAAGCTCCAACAGCTCAAATGTTTTCTTCAATGGATATTAGCTATTTGTTGGTTCTTTTTGTGTTTCTCCCTGCTGATCTACAACTTCTCTTCCATCTACATTCCTTTAGACTTTCCTAGACTACTTCTTTGCCTTTTGTTTCTATTTCACCTAAATTTCTTCTTAGGTACTTTCATCCTCAGGAACACACAATCCAGCTAATTTCTTCTCTATCTCTTACTTAAACTCTTTAAGACTCCAACGTTTCGCAGGATCAGAGTTAAACACATTCTCCAAAATAAAACTGAATTCTTACAATTCTTCCTGTAGTTTTCTTAATCCTTCCTGTCTCTTAATATCTTCGTATGCAACAAGCTAAAATAGATTCTCTCTAGGTCCACCTAACAATAATACTAACATTCCTCCTATTGTCCAAACATCAGCTTTCTCCCTTAATCTCTTCTTGGTACTACTATTATCAGCTTTTTCGCAGTTTATCGCATCTTAAAGTATTTCCATAGAGTAAGGAAAAAATACACTTTTTCCAACTAAAAACTTCACATATTCCTTGTAAACATGATTTTTAAACTCCTTACCATTAAGGGCTTTCTATGGCACTAGTATCACACTGTCCTTATCGAATAAAAATGAAGATCCTGCTATTTAATCGGCTAGTAACCAATCTAAAGTATTATCTTACTAGAAAATCTAACTAATCTCAATAAGCCTCAACACAATCTTTAAAGATTGCCTTAAACACAATGCCCTTCTTAGACTATCATCACCATTACTACACTAATCCTTAATTTTCAAGCAATCTACGCTATTTTAATTATTCACTGTCAAGTATTTCCGCAATCCAAACCCTTTCTTTTCAAAAATCAAGAATGCTCTTCCTTCATATTCCACTGTAATGATATATCTTGGTAGAATTTGTTTCTATTATTCAGAACTAATCATAGCATTGAAAAACTTCAATTCTGATTTAGCTTCTTCATTAGATTCATCAATGATCTTGATGAGATACTCTGCGAATACAAAATCATCAATTAGTGACTGGTCAGTAACTTTCAAAATATCAATTCTTTCTCTCCAATGATGGTCTTCAATCTAAGCTATTTTGATGATCTCTGTGAATTTTGACTATTCATTTTACTCCTAGGGAGACTCACAAAGAGGAGAAGATGAATGCATTGAAGTCAATAGAAGTATCTTAGTCTCTCTCTCTCTATTTATCTATCTCTTTCTTTGAATATTTGATTACTTACTCTTTTTAGTGAAAAATTCGATGAATTTGAACCCTAATTTGATTTCTGCAGATCAGATATCGATTATTTCTGATTAATCAGTGTCTATTATGATAACAAAAAGAATTTCTTTCTTTTTCTTTGTTTTTGTTGTTTGTTATCAAAGCCTCTTGATGTTTATTTTTGGAGGATTTGATTCTTGTTTGTATCTATATTTTGACATACTTAAACATCCTTTGAGATGATACCTGTCTAACATGAACTTTCTTAAAATGAAAAAGATCTTTTTTCAGCCTAAATGCCCAAACCAAAAGCACTTATGAGTGTGATCATTTCAATTATTTACAAATAATTTACTTTACAATTCTGAGACTCCATCTCAATTAATCTTTTAAGATGTTTTGGTTTGAATTGGAGTTTCTTTTTGGTTTTCCCACTCTTCAAAAATATTGAAAATTACAAAAAATCACACAAACAAGAATAAAAGAGCTGTTAATTAAGCTTGCAAAATCAATAACTCTCCCTCTCTTGCTTATTTAGAAGTGAAATCTAATCAAAATCAATCTCTCAACTGAATGCCCTCCAGCAAGCTCTCTTTAAGACCTCCCTCAGCTTTAACTCCCTAGGTTTCAAATAGAAGCCTTATTAATTCTCTTACCAGAAGGAATATTATAATAATGAAACCCACTATTTATCTCCTAAGTGTTCCTCTTTCTGAATCTTTTTCTTTTCTCCAGCCATATGGATATCTTTTTTTATCTCAGCCTATTCTATGTCCTCCCTCAATTTACATATGCTTCCTCCGCCATTTTTCTTTGGCGAAGATAATTCAACTCAGCCTCTTACTTTAAGCTCCTCGAAGCCTTACTCCCCTTTGGAATATTCAAACCCCCTTTCCTCAAACGTTTTCTCTTAAGGGTTCTTATTTCTTAGAATTATTTTAACTTAGCCTTTTTAGTATCTTCTCTTAGATTAGCGGAATTCAACTTTTTATAATTCCTCTATGCTTGGTAGTTAATCTTCCCGTCTCTCTGTGCCTCTCTTTGAGTCTACTCTTCCTCGGCACTGCAACGAGGACATCAACTTGAAGAAAATCTAGCGCCTTGCCTCCCATTATCTCCTTTTTAATTCTCTAGGAAGATTCGTCTGGGATTCCCTACTCTCTCCTTAAGCTAGTTTCTCCCTTCGAGGCTCCTTTAGAAGACGGAAGAGCCCCTGTGGAGTAACTTTCTTAGCTGAAGATTCCTCTTAGTCGAGTCTGCTTTGACTGGAAGATCTCACCAGCTCATTTTTTTTATTTAAATCGACGGAGAACATAGTTATTCTAGGAGCATCGACGGAAGAATCAGATCAATCTTTAGGCTCTAGAATTCTCTCCTTTTAGATCTGCCATCTATTTTCTTAGAATCCTCGAGCCTCATTCTATGTTAACTCTTCTTCTCCATCCCTCTCAGCTAGATAGATCTTCGAAGACAGCCTTCTCGAGCCCAGCTTTCTCACTTATTCTTTGAATTACTATGATAGGAAGAATACTCTTGCGATATTAGGTTTCTGTTGGTTTACTTCTAATATTACTAACAATGCTGATATCGCCATGGTGTTCTTGTATCTGAATAATTCTAAGTAGACCAAGCAACAATAGTTCTTATTAAGATTTCTTCTGTTCACTTCTTTTCTTGAAAAACTAACTTCTGCTGGATCTGTTCTTAAATTCTTACAATCCTTAGATGATTTACTGGTTTTCATTGGAATCCCTTGATAGATAGCAACAATAAGATAAAAAATGGGAAAAAAGAGAGAAGAGATTCAAGTAGATATGAATTGTATGTTCAAGTAATCAAGCCTAAAGATCTAGCTATGTTTGGTAATGTGAAATAACAGAAGATCTTGAAATCTGAAGGTTTTTTAGTTTACTACTACTATTAAACTGAAGGTATACTGTCATACCATTTCTAGATCTTAATTATTATGATAATATCTTCTTGGTTTACAACCCACTCTTCAAGGCAAGTTTTCACCTCTTTCTCTAGCATTTAACCTTTCTTTTATCGAAGATATTTACTAGAAGCTATCTTAAAACTCAACCACACTAAGGCAAAGACTTCGCAAATATACTATCTCAAAAAATCCATAAATACTAATAGTTATTTATTATTGATCATAAACAATCAAACTGTAATCTTAAAGGTACTCAAATACCCCTTTTTACTGAATTCCCAAAACTTCCCTAGAATGGAATCTGATCGATTGATTGTTCGGCGATTATTCTGCCTTTTTTTTGAGTTTGTTTGGTTTTTTTTCCACAAATTTTCTCTTTTTCTTGAATACAAAAAAACAAAGCGAATCTTCAAATTTCTGCCTTAATCATACCCGTATTCAAAACACTCATATGGAAATATAAAATATGAAACACTTTTTGAATGAATTTCATTCATAGTTTAGCTTGTGCTTTAAGCTCAACTGTACCAAGGATACACTCTAGCTTTCTTTCGACAGTCTATCCACTGACAATCACTAGATTGCCCTTCTTCCATAGAGAGAACTCAATTGTTTCTCCAGGGAACACATGTGAAGTGAATCTTGCTTGAACAGCTGCTACCTAAGAAGAGTCGTTATCACAGAATTTAGCTACCACTGCTTTAGCCATCAATCCGTAGAAGCACATACCATGGAGAATAGGCTTATCGAATCCACCCATCGCAGCCATGTTAGGATCAATATGCAATGGATTGTAGTCACCATTTAACCTATAGAGAATTGCCTGGTTGGGAGTGGTTTTCTCCAGGAACTTTGCATCAGGTTAAGTTATTGGTTTCTTAGGGAGCACAGGAGTAGTTGACTTACCCTTGTATCCGAACCCACCAAGCTTTCTAATGAACACGCTCATGATGTTCTTCTATGCTAATTACTGTGGTATTTTCAAAAAGAAACATTCTAATTAGTTTTTCATTGATTATTTTTCCTTTTTATTTATAATAAATTCTTTCTCTCTTACATTTTGATTGTTTTCATCGACTTCATAGGAAAGCAGCTCAAAGCTGAGAAGCATTCCCTTTACTTTATCAGCGACATCAGCGACTCTTCCTTTGGTAATGTACTTAGCTCCAGGCACTAGAGGTCGATAAGTTTCGAAGCGTTGTTCACCATGGAGGAGCATCATAGGATTGAAGTTAGGTAATCCAGGGCAGCTTGTAAGGGCTTTGAAGATATCGAGTTTAGGGAGGACACATCCGAAAGTAGGGAAGACCTTGAATTCATCACTGAGTTCATAGGTAAATGGCAAATCACTCTCGTTCATGGGATCAGCACTGTATCCTAAACCTAAGGATTTGGACGGTATTAATTATCAACAAAAAAGAAGTTTTAGTTGTTGTAACATACTGAGTGAGTAGATAATGGAGTCTCTAGTGTCGAAAGTATCAATAGATTCTTCTGTCTAGTAAGCGAGCATCTTAACGACGTCAACATCAGCAGCTGTTCCTTCCATTTCGAGAATATGTGTATCCTTCTTCTTTTCTTTTTTATTGTAAATCTTCTTCTTATTTTTTCTTTGTTTAAACTTTTTCTCATTGCATTCCCTCTGGATCACCCACCTTTTTCATACGACTAGATATAGGGAGAGAGTGACGTAATAATTTAATCAGATTACTTAAGCTTAGATGTGAAAAGATCAAATATCTTTGTTTCTTTTTCGATATTCAAAGACTTAAAACAACAAGAATGACTATCTAACAAAAAGAATTCAATTTATGTAATTTGATATCCCACTGTAAAATCACTACTTTCATGCTTGAATGTACTCCTTAAATACGAATTCTCCCTAAACAAACAGAAGAGATTAAGATTATTATCTTTGAGTGGGTGTGTATGTGTGTGTGCTCGCGAAGATATCTTTGATTTTTGTAGAAATCCCTTTTTGAAATAATTCTGTTTCCCTTCTGTTCTAATCGAAAAAGCAGTATTTTCAAAGATCAAAATAATTGATAATGTTTTCTCATCATTTTATTAAAGACAAATTAGGATTTTCACTTTGTTATTTCTTGTATTTTGGAATGTAATTTGTTCATTAGTTCGTTTTTTCAGGAAGAAAAATAATTCAAAACATGATCCAAAGATGTGTGTCATAAATCTTTTTGATAATTAAGAGAGACATCTGTTTTGTTTTATGGGAGACAATCAAATATATTGACAATACTCCTTCGAATGAGAAATGCATAAATAATTTGACTTATTTTTAGAAGTAAAAAAGCAATTCAAAAATTGTGAATACCCACACGAACACCCACTTAAATGAAATTCTATGTTAATCTTGGGCGTTTTTTCTTTCCCAGCCATCGCACATTCACCAAAAGAATCTGCTAATCAGCTAGTAGAGATATTCATAATTGTTTGTCTTTTTGCTTTGAATCAAGATTAGATAATAATTGTTTCTTGGATGATAAATCTAGATGGACTTAAATAGTTTTAAGATTAATCAACCTATTAGACAGGTAGAGTATTCAATGTTCGAATATCATAGAAAACAGATAATTAGATAATCTTTAAGGATTCAATACAAATCTTCAGAAGAGCAAGTCAAACTGAATCCTTTCATATGAAATATATCAATTTTTAGTGGGATTAATAGAAGAATTTTTCAAAAAAAAGAAGACAAACATCAATATTGCAAAAGATAAAAATGCAACAGCAAGAACAGCATGAACTACAAGTAACTAAGGCTTTCGATTATCAACCATAAGATTAACTAATTTTAGTCTCAATAATAGTAAAATTAATCATTTTTCACAAGACTTTGTCGAAATTATGAAAGAATTCAATGATAGAATTCCAATCGAAGAGAAAAATCAAAACAAAGAATAAAAAACATAAATGCAATCCAAAGTAATGTAACCATCCCTACAAGCCAGTTCGACATACTTTTTAAAGCAACCTGTGTAACGAGTATCTAATTCTAGAATAAATAAATTTGAGTAAATGGTTTCCTTTTAGTTATAAGGGTTAAATCTTAGTTCACTTAGTTAATTAACCTTATCCTTGCCTTTTCTAAACTAAGCTTAGAAGACTTTCAAAGGGAAAATTTTTTTCTGAGAATAATTATTAAGACCCTTTCGTTGGGTATCCGAAGATTAAAAGAAGAAACATTTAAAATCGAGGTAACTGAGATTAATAAAATATCATTGAATAATACTGTAAATCACTTAGCCTGGGGATAAAAACCGAAAAAATAAGGATTAATTATTTTGAGATTTAAAAACAAAACTTGAAATCGCTATTTTGTATTAATCCTTTAATTTGTCTTATTTCGTTCGAGTATTATCATACTTTAGTATGGAATACACTGTCCTATACTAAATGACCGAAAATTCTTTATCTAGAACGCAGAGATCTTTGTAATAGATAGCCATTTATAGAGATGGTGAGCAGCTAAGTAGGATGCTTTGGATAGAGCACTAATGAGGAAGTATTTAAAAATATCTAAGATTGGATAATCAAATGAATTTAAAAATAGAACAAAAAATCATTTATTTATGTAATTAATTGAAAAACTGCAACGGAGAAGAAGTAGCGATTATAGAATGGATAATAACACACAGAGAGATATTGGGTAAAGAAAATAGGAAGATTATTTAAATAAATTAACAAAGAAGCTAATTATGTCAAGATAAGTTTTGAATATATATCATTTGCTATTGGAGGTATCCACCCAATCCAATTCACATAAAGGAAATTTTATAAAAAAGTTTATTTATATAAGTATACTTATCCCTCCCCACCCCTTTATCTTCCCCCCCCCCTTTGAAAAATCATTACAGAAAAGCACCTTTCTGAACTTCTAAGCAAGAGCATAATAGTATTGCAAAGGGGAAGAGGAGAAGAATAAGAAGAAGAATTAATTAAAAAAGAATCGTAAGCAAAAGCAAACAAAGAGCAAAAACAATCGAATTTCGAAGAAATGTATCAGTCACAAAAACAGCAACAAACAGGTAGTGCTTTCAAGCTTTGGGATGCTACAAAAGGGTCTCATATTCAACATCCCTCCAGCCATTAGATATTCCCATAATAGTAGTAGATTTATCCCTTCCCATATGATCCATAGTATGCTTATCACTTGGATTAATAGTACTAGTATTCTACATAGCATTAATTTTAGTATCCAAACTAAGGTGCACCTTTGATTTACATGAACTAATTCTGCTAGGATCCTTGTAGATCTTATCTCCCAGCAGAGAACATGTACAACAGAGATAGTGTTATCTCTAGATAATAAGACATAGGTTATGTTAACTAATAAAGATAGTAAGATGAGGCAACCATCAATAAACAGTAGAAATAATATCAGCAGCAGCATTAGTAGTAGGTCTATTAATCTGCTTAGGCTTCAACCTAAGTCTAGCCAGTTTTGAGTGCTTCTTCGATTACTTCATCTCCGAAAATTGTGATCCCTAAAATCGAGGATCCAAGTGGATTTCACACTGAAGCAGAATTACCCACCAAGCAATTCTAGCTTAATCCTTGTTTTCCTCCTTCTGACAGCAATGCTACCCAGTCAACTAGCAGATCAAATAACGGAATAACCTAAAATCAAGAAGATCTTAAAACTCAGGATTATTCAAATTTCCATCTTAAAATTGAAGAAATACCAGCAAGAAATGTCCAAAAATCATAACCCAAAGAGGAATACAAATAACTCAAACCATCATAGCTTAAAGAAGAATATCAACAGAAGTAAGAAGTACCTCAGCTTGCTGTTCGTTTCAAATCCTTACCTACTCAAGAATCTTATAGCAAGAGTAGAATAATCCAGATAATTCTAGATGGTGTTGAAAGACACTAGGCTATTGATCATTCCCTTTATTTGTAGCTCCCAGCTATTATGAGCAACCCAGATAATCTCAATCATTTCAGAAGTTTGTTCCTCATGAATTAACAAGATAAAGATACTAATATCTCTTAGAAAAACTAAAATAATAAGAGCACCAATATTGATTAGATTACTTCTACTTAAGCTACTACTACTACTGATCAAAAAAATACAAATTCTAACGGGAAAGAGTGTCATCATAATGAGGTACTTGTTCCTTATGATAGACTCATTAAATAGAGAATCTTTGAAGTTTAGTATGCTAACCCTGATTAATCATACTCTAATTAATCCCTTTCCAATAATGAATCTCTTCCTTCTTCATCTGTTTTAGCTACTAATATCCAAACCACTTTCCAATCCTCCACTAACATTTCTCGAATCTCCAGTGAGAGTTCTTCTGTGGTTATTCAGTCTCTGAATCTCAATCCTAAGAAGAAATACAAGATCTATGTGCATTTGCAGAAGATGTGCGAGACATTCATTCGAGGCGATAAGAAAAAGAGATTCAAAGAGAGGAATCCATAATCGTAATATATGTCACAGTTCCATAATCTAAATCGATTATTCTTCTATTAAATCATGAGTATCTATTCGTATGAGTCTCTGTCATGCTTTGAAATCGCTCCCATGGTGTCAGAAGCGTTAAGAGTAGCTGTGAATTATGTCAAGATTCACTCGAAACTACGCATCGATAAAACTGCGAACCTAGGAGAAGTTGAAGAGAAAAAATAAGATAAAAGGCCTAAGAAAGCCATAGAAAGTGGATCATAGGTGAGAAAGAAAATACGAAAAAACAACAACAGCGAAGATAATCATGATCAGCCAGGTTATCTAGAGATCGCAAGCAATGATTATGATGAAGATCAATTTGAATACGCTTGCAATTTAGATTCTAAAGTACAATAATCCTTAAATACCTTGAATAATTTCACATAATCTCCTTACAAAATTCTGAAAGTTGAGAACTACACACATGCGCATTACAACACGCTTTTCTTGAAACTCACACCGGAATCGATGGGTTAGCTGCAGAAGCACTCGAAGGACATCGAATCCCATTGGCTGTCATATAAAATAGACCTTCAAAAGCCTGAATAGATTGCACCTGAGAAACTTATCTTTGTGAATCTTCTCAAAGCTCTTTTCTATAAGATCTTCGTGCATTTCAATAATGTCACGGCGGATACTAAGCAATCTCATTTCTAATCTATCATGGATACGTTCAAGTAGCCAATCAATGGAATTGCAGCAAAACAAGAAGATGAAGAAGTATCCATTGAGGAATTAGAGTCACTGCAGCTTAGATTAGATTACTACCAGCGAGTAGTCCTAGGTATTCATAAGCTGAAAGAAGGCATATTTTTACATAAATTCTGATGAAAAATGAACCTCTGTCATGCTGCGGGTGACTGACTGTGGTTCAACGAGAAAAAATATAGTCTTTTTAGAATTGGCTAGAGGCATTTAAAAAATGAGAAAAATAGCTTGGAGTAGGATCAATCAAGATCTTGGCGAAGGGAGATGATTAACTAACTATCTTCTTTCTCTTTAATCTATTACCATCCATTAGATCGATCTTTCTCTCTTCTTCTAAAAAGACTTAACTCTCTCTTTAACCTTCTCTTATAATCTCTCTTAGAACCCTATATAAATTATTACAATCTCTCTTTTTCTTTTCTTATTTGCTGGATTTCTCAGTATTTCCTGCCTCTCTTTCCAATCTATCCTTAGCATTCTCTTATTAAAGCGACTACACTGTATTACAATCCACTATTTCTGAAGATATTACAAATGAGCTTCTTGCTGTTTCTTGAGTTTATCAAATTAGAGGGAGCACTAGAACATAGATTATCAGATATCCTTTTTTTAATTTTTATTTCTATCTCTTTCTCTTTATGTGTCTGTCTTCTATTTTTATGTATTTTTATAGATATAAACGTATTAGTAATCTTAGTTAATTATTTATTGTAGTTGCTTTTCTTTCTTGGTGTATTTTTATTTCTTTTAGGTTCTTTATAAAATGCATTTTCATTAGTTGTACAAACATTTAATATGAAGATAAAATGGGAACAATTAAGAAATACATATTAATTTATTTATTTTAACGAGATCTTTGCATTTTTCTAAGGTTAGCAGATAAATGAGAGGGTGTGTTTTTACTTTGAAGTTATATTGTAGCTAAAGAAAGAGAGAAGAGAGAAACTCAAGAAGAACACAAATAATAAGTGGTATTTCAAGCAAAGCTCCTAATTTACACTGGAGGGGGTGAGGAGAATTGAGCTCGTTGTCTTTATTCTTCTCAATATTGTTAGTGATTCTGCTCTGAAAATCTCAGCCAAAGAAAATAATAAAATTAAAACTAAATGGAAAATCAATAGAAATATGTTTGATTTGAGCATATCATATTGTTTCATTTTTCATAGAAAAACCAACAAGAGGAAGCGCAAGCCTTCAAAAGAAAGAAGAGTTATCCTGGATCATTCAAGCAAGTCAAATGATCAAGTAAATCTCAAAAAGTAAACCTCATTTTTAATTAAAACTCATGAAGTCATGTAGTTAGCCATATTGAGATATAGATTCTTAATGGAAAATAAGCTAAGAATGAATAACTTACATAAATTAAAAAGGAATTTGGATAGATTTCGTTTTAACAAAATAAATATTCTAAGAAAACTGTATATTATGGGATACTAGAAATTAAAATAATACCACAAACATTTCATCTAAAGGAGTTGTAGATATTTTTTAGACTGTTAATAGAACTATATGATTGAAATACAACGAACAATATGATTTATAATATGTAGTTGAGATTAATTTTAAAATGAAACTACCTCCTCTTCTTCATAAATTCACAATGAATCAGTTCAACAAAAGGTCCTTGTTATTTTACAAGATTTAATGAACTGATTCTAAAACTGCTCATATTGAATCCTTGTATAGAAGAATCTCCACCTGATCATCCGATTTTTGGCATCTAAACGAATATCTAATAGCCTACGAAAAGCTCTCAAAGGAAAAGAAAGAAAGTTAGATAAACACTAAGAAATCGTTTTTAAGTTAATTATCCTATTATAGTAGCTATTTTCATGTAGCTTATTAGGAGGCAGGTAAGTTTGCTAGAAAAAATATACAGACACTTAGAAGGTGAAGGTGGTAAGATAGAAATCAACATGAGAGTGAGAGTATCTGTGCTAATCAGTTAGAAGATTAATCTTATGACATCTCAGAATCTAAATATGAAAAAATAAACAAAATTGTTCTAACAATGCAACCATCACTATTGCACATGAAAATTGTGAAAAGTTAATTGTATTTAAATAGAGAATTGATTGGCTTCTTTTAGATCAATACTATTTTTAAGGTCATAGAAGCAGAAAAATGAAGAAGAAGGAGCAAAAAAATAATAAGAGGGGGTGGCTTATAGTCTCAGTAGGAGAAAAAAATCAAACTAAATTCTGAAATAAGATATCAATCTGAAGCATCTGGGATCCCAACACGTACAATAGAGAAGCTTATATTAGATTAAGCAATGGGAACAAATGTAAAATTTAGTTTATTTCAAACAAATAATAAGTAAAAATATGGTGTGTTGTTAATTAAATACTTCGCTTTTCTTCTGTATGCCTCAGGATCTTTCGTAAGAACAGGATCTAATGAAGGACTTACTTGCAGTAATCAAGCAAAATATTGATGATACGAATAGGAGGTTTGAGGATATGAATAAAAAGATTGAGGAAAGGTTTGATAAATTAGAAAGCACTATTAGATAATTCTGTCAAACTAAATAACAAAATTCAATAACCCACAACGATGGAGGTTCAGCATAAACTGAAAAAGTTTCTAAGAAGTCTTTCCCCTTTACACTTCCAAATAAATTAAAACCATTCAAATTAATAACAGATAGATCATATCAAGCAAAAGCTTTGATTTAACTTATACAGCTCTGTCAATATTTGGCAATGAGTAAGAGAAGCCTAGATGACATAGCAGAGAGAGGTCTCTTCTTTAGTGCATTTGATGATATAGGAAATGAGTATTTTTGCCTTGTAAGTAATAGTTAGTTCTTGAAAAATCCAACAAGGAAAAATGGAGTAATTTTTATTAGCCCAGATAATGATAATGACAATGTCTAAGACTATTAAGACTGCTTTCGTGCTGACGAGAAAACCTATGAAACAGCTCAATAGTTTAATTCACTTTTGACTAGTCTCAAAGAAAGAAAAAGGCAATAGATCCCAAATTTCAAAAAATAACCTTGATTTATCTGTATTTCTCTTTTATTAACCTGTTTTCTATGTTAAATTGAATGAGATAATCTTTCATTTTCAAAAAGAAGAGAAGGTTTCAGAGAGATTCTTTATTAACTTTTTTTCTATTTTGTAGAATGATCAAAATCAGCCTGCTCTGTTCTTATTTATCATCAACGCTCCTTTGTAATCTAAAAATAAAGCTCTCTACACATTTTCTAAGAGTTCCTTTACATCCTTGAATACAATATTTCGTTGTATTCATGCTAACAGCACTAGATGTTCGATTAAATCTACCAAAAATAAAACAACAAAGTTATTTTGGAATAGGATTCTGATTAAAATAATGTGTTGACTATTTTTTTGTGCAATTTGCAGAGTTATTCAGCACTAGAAACTAACTTGGTTCAAAAACTAAAAAGAATTCATTTTAACAAAGATAATAATGTACTTTCTTTGTAAATTGATCCTTCTCCTTCCTACATAATAGGGAAGATGTTCGAAACTTTTGGATTGTATTATGAAGGGGTATTCAAAGAATACTTGTTCAACGGGAAAGGTAAGGAAGAAGGACAAGAGATTGAGATCTTTTGTTTTATCCCATTATTTTTTTTGCTTTTCTCTAAAAAGGCAAACAGTTCTTCAGTAATGAGGATCGATATGAAGGAGAGTTCAAAGATGGCTGCTTCAGTGGATATGGTAGGATAATACCAATTATTATAATAATTTTTCCAATAATTTTTAATAAAAGGCAAGTTCTAAGAAACTACTGGAAACTATTTCGAAGGTGAATTCCTCAACGGAGCTGCCAATGGGCAAGGTATCCACAGATAAAGAGTTGTCTACATTACTATGTCTTGGACATTAATTGATTTCCCAATGTGCATCTCTTTCTCTTTCAAGAGTGCAAATGAGTGAAGACTTCGTTTATTCATTGTCTTGATTCAAGTATTTTAAAACTGACTAAAATAGGCAAATTCGTCTCTTTCTCACGAGAGAGATATGAAGGTGAGTTCAAAGATTATAGGTTTAATGGATAAGGTAACAAGAGAGTGATAAAATTTCCCTTTTCTTGACCTTTTGAGTTACTTCCTTTGCAAGAAATGCTCATTAACATTTGATATTTTCTTCAAAACAGGTACAATTTACTATCCTAATGGAAATATTACCTCTGGTGAATTCTCAAAAAGAACAATCGATGGATAAGGTAATTAAAAGAGAGGGATAAATATTGGTGTTGTGAAGTTTTAGAGGTATCAGCTTAAATGAGTTATTATTAATCATTGGTGTTATTGGATAGGCATGTAGATAAAGGAAGGGATTGTGTTTGAAGGTAAGTTCAAAGATGGTAGACTCAATGGAAAGGTTAAGAGAAAAAGATCAAGATCAAGAGGACCTTCACTTGGTTGTGATCTGATTTGATGCTCTTTATATTTTTAGGTATTAATACCATGAAAAACGGAGAACGATTTGAGGGCTAGTTCAAGGAACACAAGCTCAATGGAAGAGGTAAAGTGGTTATTATTGCTTAGGTGTTTTTGCTTCATTGCATCGTTGTCATATTTCATTGGCTGTCTGATTAATATATTATCTCTTTTTGATTGGTTTGCAAGGCAAAAAATTCCTTATGAGCGGTGCTGTTATTGAGTGCTATTTTAAAGACAACCAGCAGATAGGACAACGTAAAAATGGTTAATTGTTATTAATGAAATTTATCAAAAAGAAAAAAGCAATGATCTTCTTGCAGGAATCATAGGGAAATTTGCTCTAATTACTACCCTTTTTTAATCTGATTTTTGAAATGCTAAAGTCAAATACTTATTTACAGACAGGACAATCATAGAAGAGCTACTCAATCGCTAAAGTGGGAAAGGGAGAGGTAATAAATAATCGGCTACCAGAAACAATCATATGTGATTGATCTGGTTTGTTTTTACTTTTTATTATTTATTTGCTGTATCCTAATCAGTTCCTTCATTCTTTTTTATGGTTTGGATAATTTAGTTTTGCTATACTTCCATAAACGTATTTATCTCTTTTATTCTAAGCTCAAGCAAAGTGGCATCTTTTTCACACCTTTTAATACAGATACTTACGCAGTATTTTTTGGTAAAGAAACCTCTTTGTATTAACTTGAATCGTATCTACATTTATTTTTGGGTTTGTCAAGTTGTTTATGTCTGCGCTGTATTTGTATGAGATTATGCGATTGAGTAATTGCGAACAAATTGATGATAAAATACCATAGCAGCTCTAATTACGATAAATACTAATAACAACACAATAAAGCTTTATCTTCATTCTTTTCATTCTAAGAAGAGTTATTCATCCACATACTTTCTCATTGATTTTAAGCTTCTTCAATACTCATAATGCATAATCCTCATTCATTCCTTCAATTGTCCAAATCTCATTCAACAGAATTCAATCACTAAAATAAGCTACCTAGTCATTTATCTAAAAATAATCACAACAATTACGAGCAGCTTAATAATGTATCTTCGCAATCACTTCAATAGAAAACAAAGAATGTATCTGATCTAAATAAAGCTCTCTTTCCACTTGAATTGATCAACTAAATTACCCAATAATCTTAATTCTTCCCATAATAGCAGCTCTTTTGGAATAATAGTAATAATACCAATCACAGCACTAATATGCTCAAAGAAGTCTTAAATCGGGTGAAGTTACTTGCCTCAAACATTGGAGAAGTTGAAATTTTGTTGAAATAACAACAATCATGATAATAAGTATCTCCATCATCATCTCTTATTTTTTTAATTTTTATTTCTTTGTTTTAGAAAAGTAATTACTACTAGAAAAATGGACAATT
>Ga0302271_10001195_pt1 | contig 25355 bp, 15 predicted proteins | sample III_Bog_N1_1_FD_198767 | JGI IMG/M metagenome (GOLD analysis project Ga0302271, IMG submission 198767) | Peat permafrost microbial communities from Stordalen Mire near Abisko, Sweden - III_Bog_N1_1 | ecosystem: Environmental > Terrestrial > Soil > Wetlands > Peat | place: Sweden: Abisko... | reverse complement strand
AAGATCAAGGAAATGGATATTTTCAGGTTTAACGCCTATAAAGCGACAAGCAGAGCGGGCTTCTTCCCTGCGAATCTGCGCTTTTAAATACAGAACATCAGAAGTGTCGGAATCGCCTATTCGTTTATCCTGTTGAATAAATTGAAGTATGTTATTGTATTTTGTTCTTATACTTTCATTTTCAGTATCAAAACGATTCAACACATTTAGCATCAATGAAACGTAACGAATTACTTCTTCGTCACCAACAGCGATATTCCCGGAAGTTTGATACCCCACATGTACATCGTGATTCTGATCCACCAACCGTTGAAGAGTCCCTCCCATGGAAATAACATCATCATCAGGATGAGGACTAAACACCAACACTCTTTTCGGATAAGGGAAAGCACGTTCGGGTCGGTTGCTATCGTCCGCATCAGGCTTGCCTCCGGGCCACCCTGTAATCGTACTTTGAAGGTCATTGAAAATTTTTATATTGACATTGTAAGCAGAACCATATTGAGCCAACAATTCGTCTAACCCATGCTGATTATAGTCCTTGTTTGTTAATTTCAGTATCGGCTTATCCGTTTGAGCGCACAGCCATACAATTGCCCGACGGATAAGCATATCTGTCCATTCACAGGATCCAACCAGCCAGGGATGGCTTATGCGTGTAAGTTGCTGAGCTGCGCTCAAGTCAATAAATGCTATCGCGTTTTTATGTATTTGGAGGAATGATGCGGGTACATTATCATCAATTTTACCTTCAATAATTTCCTTCAGGATACCTGATTTCTGTTCACCCCAGGCTAACAAAAAAAGTTGTTTTGCATTGAGCAAAGTAGCAAGCCCCATGGTTATCGCACCGGCAGGCACTTCAGTGATGGAGCTGTAATACCTTTTCAAATCGCGTTTTGATTCTGTATCGAGCAACATGAGCCTTGTCAGCGTACTAACCTGTGAACCGGGCTCATTGTAAGCGATGTTCCCTACCAACCCGACACTTACTAACACTAAATCCAATCCTCCGGTTTGTTCTATCAATTTCTCATAATCTGTGCAAAAATCATGCACATTGGTACGATTGATATCCGAATCGGGAGTATAGAAATTTTCCGGGTGCATATCCACCTTATCCAACAAATAAGTGCGTAGTAGCAGTGCGTTGGAGTGCCTGCTTCCACCAAATACAGGAAAAAATTCGGAAACATTGAAAATAACAACATCAGAAAAACTTAAACTTTCCTCCTTGTGCATACGCACCAATTCATCATAAACACCTAAGGGGGAAAAGCCCCCCGACAGTCCTAAAACACATCGCTCCCCATGTTCTGCTTTCTCACGAATTAAGGATGCGACCTTTTGAGCTATCGCTTTTGCACCTTCGCCTGACTCACTGTAGATATTTGTAGTGAGCTTTTCGTATCGGGTCTGACGCAGACCTTCAATCATGTCATTCGAGCGATAGTAACGCTCCGGTATGCGTTTAAGAGTTATGTTTGAACTTAAATCGTATTGCATGGTAGTTTATTTGTTGATTGATTGGTAATTGGAAGTTAAGTTCCTACAACATTTCAATTTCTTTGAAATAGCGATAGGTTCCAACTTTTAATTCCTCGGTTGCTGATTCGTCGCAAACAATAATCCCTTTGGGGTGAAGTTGCAAAGCTGAGATGGTCCACATGTGATTTACCGAACCTTCTACAGCCTTACATAATGCCCGTGCTTTGCTAAACCCATTAACTATAATCAGAACTTCTTCAGCATCCATTACTGTTCCTACACCTACTGTCAAAGCATGTTTAGGCACCAAATTAGGATTATTATCGAAGAAACGCGAATTGGCGATTATAGTATTCTGTGTCAAGGTTTTTATGCGGGTACGTGAATGTAATGAAGAGCCTGGTTCGTTGAAAGCGATATGACCATCGGCACCTATTCCTCCTAAAAATAAATGAATTCCCCCTAAAGATTTAATTTTGTCTTCATATTTAAGACATTCAATTTCTAAGTCAGGAGCATTACCATTCAGTATGTTTACGTTTTCTGGGAAAATATCAATATAACAAAATAAATTATCCCACATGAAGCTATGATAGCTTTGAGAATGTTTCTTTGGAATCCCAACATATTCATCCATATTAAATGTGACAACATGTTTGAATGAAACTAAACCTTGTTTATGTAAAGCGATTAGTCTTTTATACGTTCCCAAAGGCGTTGAACCTGTAGGCAATCCTAAAACAAATGGGCGTTCAGAAGTTGGTGAAAATGCATTAATTTTGAGAGCTATATAGTTGGCCACCCAATTTGAAATATCCGAAATGTCAGGTTGAATGATTAATCGCATTTTGATTTTTATTAAAGGGATTAAAGTTGAAAAATGCTTGAAATAGATTTAAAGCTTTATATAAATTTTCTTTTTATAAAGAATATTTCCCAGCCACCAATTTATTGACACAAAAAATAATGCATAAATTAAGGAACCGAAATAATTACCTAAAAGAGGACTTAATAAAATGTTATAAAGAAATGAGTTTAAAGAAATCCATTTAGATACGTAAATAAATCCAATACTACCAAATAATATACTTAAAACTTGAGCTAATACATAAATAATCATCGGATTTACGCCAAACGAATCAAAGAAAATACTCCATCGTTTATAGCCTTTAATATCTATAATCCAAATAAGCAAACTCAAAAAAAGTGTTCCTAATCCACAAGTGACTAATACATAACTTGAACTCCATAATTTTTTGTTAATTGGGAAACCAAAATCGAGTAGAAATCCAACAAACAGAATAATTGTTCCAAATAAAAATAGTTTTTGAATTCTTTCTTTATTTTCTTTTGTTTTAGCGATTAGTTTCCCTGCAAGAAATCCTAGTAAAACATGAGAAATACATGGTAATGTACTCAGAACTCCTTCAGGTTCAAAAGAAGCAGTCGCACCATTCGTTAAATGTTCAGTATACATATGATTAATCCCTAATAGAGCTCTATCTATCATAGCGACTAAATTATTATCGTTCATATCATAACTATTTGTAAAAGCCATCAAAATCCAATAACCCAATAGCATGACACCTATGATCCATGGAATTCGTTTAGGTTTAACTAAAAGGATAATAAGTGAGCCTATAAACGAAACCAATGCTAATCTTTGTAAAACTCCGAGAATACGTATATTTTCGAAACCTGTAACAACTGATTGTAAAATTCTTTCAATTAATGATAATTCTTCACTTCGGAGTCCATTAAACCCACGACAGAATAATCCAAACCAACTAAGTGCAAGGCCAATCAAAAATAATAAAACCGAACGACGTAATAATTTAGTAAATGTTTGTTTCGAAAATTGGAAATTAAATTTTTTATATGATAGATACATGGAGATCCCCATAATAAACATAAAAAATGGATAAACTAAGTCTGTAGGAGTAAGTCCATTCCAATTTGAATGTTTTAAAGGAGCATAAATACTACTCCAGTTTCCAGGGTTGTTAACGAGTATCATACCTGCTATTGTTATACCACGAAATACATCAAGCGATAAAAGCCGATTTGTCGATTTCGTTAAATCAATATCCACTTTTTTCATTTGTTTTACTTTGAGAATTTAACCATTTTTGTTTCGTTGAATCTTTATCCGCACTTTTTGAAAAATTAATATTAGCGTTATGTAATCGAGTGTAATGATTGTGAACTCTATTTTCGAAGAGAGTATAGTTCTTATTCTCAATGTTAGTCCAAAGTGATTCAATTAAAGCTAATGCTCTAGGATAAACCATATATTCTATATTCTCAGTTGTTGAGGTGTATTCTGTCCATACATTTGCCTGGCCTCCTAATATGTACTTAGCTTCTGAGGGTGTTAGTTCAATAGGTGTGGGATTGAACGAATAGACTTCCTGCAATGGTACAAATCCACCTATTGCTTTTGGTTCTTCAGAAGCAACGCCTTGATAATAATCGAAATAACAATAATTTTTAGGAGCCATAATTACATAATTTCCACGCTTTGCGGCTTGAATACCAGCTGCTACTCCACGCCATGACATTATAGTGGCTGATTTTGAAATGGAATCACCTTCCAAAATTTCTTCCCAACCAATAATTTGTTTATTTTTTGTGAGTAAGTACTTTTCAATTCTATTAACAAAATAGCTTTGTAATTCTTGTTCATTAGACAAGCCTTTTTGTTTTATTCGAGATTGGCATTTGAAGCAACGCTCCCAGCGAGTCTTTTTACATTCATCTCCGCCAATATGAATATACTTATATGGAAAAAGCGATGCAATTTCATCAAGTACGTTTTGCAGAAAATCAAAGACCTCTTCATTACCGGCACAATATACATCATTAAAAATTCCCCAATGAGTTTCAACTGAAAACGGACCACCGGTACATGATAGTTTAGGATAAGCTGCTAAAACAGCAACTGCATGACCTGGCATTTCTATTTCAGGAATTACATCAATATAGCGTTCTTTAGCATAAGCAACTACCTCTTTTATATCTTCTTGAGTATAACAACCGCCTGATACTGAGCCATTACAGTCTGTCCTGTTTGAACTAATCGTTGTTAAGAGAGGATATTTATTTATTTGTATTCTCCATCCCTGATCATCTGTTAGATGCCAGTGAAATTTATTAAATTTGTATATGGACATCATGTCAATATATTTCTTAATAAATCCTTTGTCGAAAAAATGTCGAGAAACATCAAGATGTAATCCGCGATAGGAATAATGAGGGACATCATCAATAACTAAACAAGGAATTGTATAATGTGAAATATCAGATTTACCCCCTTCAATATCAGATGGGAAAAGCTGGCGTAATGTCTGAAATCCATTAAATAAACCATGTGAAGTTGAAGCTGAAACTATTATTCTCGTTGTATTTACAATAATATTGTATGATTCCGGATTACACGTGTTATTGTTTAGTTTGAATATAATTTCTGATTTAGCATTTGTTTTAGATTTAACAGTATACTCAAAACCAGTAGCTTTATTTAATAATTTAGCTAATTTTTCTGCAATTGCTTTTACTTCTTCTGTTCCTTGATAAAAAATTCGAGTGTCTTTAGTTAAACTGAACCGACCTTTTGTCATTGAGATTTTATTTGGCTGTGGAATAATATTTAATCCACTATCAGTCTCTTCTGCAGAAAGAGATTGTAATAATAATGTAATAACTGAAATCAGCAAGATTTTTGTTTTCATTTTTTAAATAATTTGATTCTTATTTCTTGTTCAAGTAAAAACAGCCGTCAACGACATAGATATTGTTGACGGCTGTTTAATAATTATGCCGGATTTATTTTTTTATGAATTTTATATTGTTGATATTTATCAATGAGGCAATATGAATAAAATACACTCCTTTGTTCAAAGAATTAATAGACATCGAAAACTCATTTCTTGTAGCTTTATTAGTTGATATATTTCTACCACTCATATCGAATACTGAAATAGTTTCATTACCAATTAACCCTTTAATTTTCAAATTATCCGATGAACAAGTCAAAACAATATTATTTGAAGCAGGAATACTAACAGCTGAAACCACCTTTTGCGAACCAAATTCGTAAGCTCCTATATCTATAGTTGTATTAAAGATTCGAGCATTATTGTCTAAATCAACATTTCCATATAATGCAAGATCATAAGAAGAATTATTTCCTGCATTTTTGGCCGGACTACTATTTGACAATCTGAAATTTCCATTTGTTCCATCAACAAATGTTGGATCAGCAACGATGATATTGGTTCCACCTACATGTCCACCTTGAACAATCGAATTTTGAACAGTTGTTATTCCGACATTAGTACTATGCCCAGCAATTAGAGTTGGAGTGTTTCCCCACAAAATTGAGTTTGACAACAATATATTTCCTGAAGTAACCGGAGTATAACCATAGACCGCACCTCCATTTGTAGCAGTGTTATTGCAAATAGTATTATTAATTACATACACATTGTTTTTCGTATTAATGTACATTCCACCTCCATTATCACTTGATGAATTGTTATAAATAAGATTATTTATTATGTATATTTGTGTGCTATAAGCGTAGGCGTATATCCCAGCGCCACGAGATGTCGTTAAATTGCTCCATATTTTATTGTTAATTAAATATGATGGACTTCCATTAGAAACAACATATATTCCACCTCCCCAATCAAATGATATGTTATCATGAATTGAGTTATTTTTTAAAAACACCTTTGCTCCACCCGATGTTATAGTAACTCCACCTGCTTGAGCTCTGTATATTGGTTTTCCATGAACATTAAAGTAGCCTGTACCATCAGCATATCCATCTTTAATTGAAAAGCCATCTAAGCTAATATCAGCGATTACAGCAGAAATTATAATAACGTGATAGGCATTATGCTCCATTATTCCATCTAAACTTCCACTGAGAATCGTTTCATTAGTTTCAAAATTACGTAATGAAAGATTGTAATTCGCACTTTCGTTGCCAGCAAAACCCCCGAATACTGAAACTCCTTCAGGAATAGAGAAAGACTTATCCCGATTATCAGTTGATGGTGTATCTCCAGCAATTTTTGAAGGTTTATAGGTACCTTTCGCAACCCATACTTTGTCACCTGATACAGCTTTGTCAAGTGCTGTCTGAATAGAGGATAAAGCTGAATTCCAAGTTGTTCCATTATTGGAGTCATTACCTCCAGATCCGTTCACATAATAAGTCGTTTGTGCCGATAGCGATAGGCTAAAAATGGCAACCAAAATAATAAATGTACATTTTTTCATGGTGATAAAGAATTAATTGATTTATATTTAATAGTTGTTTTAATTTATTGTGTTGAATTGCATTTCTTCAGTTCGTTTGATTATTCTTTAAAAAGCTTAATACTTCGAACAGATTCAGAGTTAGTTATTTTTAGGATGTATATTCCAGATTTTAACGAACCTACATATAAAGGTGATACTTGACTATTTGTTTTTTGAATAGTTAACTCATTCCCTTTTAAATCGAATAAATTTATAGTTTCTGAGCCGACGAGACCTTTAATATAAAAGTTATTTTTTACTGGATTTGGATATGATAAATTATCAATGTTCATAGATTGAGAATCTATATCTGTAGTTATTTGTTTTTCAAATGCACCTATGTCGATGATACTTTGACTAATGCGATTATATCCATCTAAATCTTTATCACCAAATATTGTAGAAATATAAGAAGAATTTTTACCCGCATTTATTGCCGGACTACCAGTTTGTAATCTGAAATTCTTTTCACTAATACTTACAAATAATGGATCTGAATTAATAATATTAGTTCCAGCGGCATATCCTCCTTCTGCAATTGTATTGCTCACTGTTGTAATGCCTGTATTGCTACTATGCCCAGAAATAACAGCCGGAACATTCCCCCATACAATATCGTTAATTATTTGTATATTTCCTGTAGTCGCCGGGGTATATCCATAAATTCCTCCACAAGTTGCTGCTGTATTATAACTTATTGTATTGTTGATTAAATAGACATCGAATTTTGAGTTGACATATATTCCACCACCGTTTGTAGTTGAGGTGTTGTTTGAAATCACATTGTTGACTAAATAAAGTTTATTTGTTGTCGTAAATGTTTGAGCATATAAACCACCCCCATGAGAAGTCGTTGAATTTCCTGATATTACATTTTTCATTAAATACCCATTTGACCCATTAGCAACAACTAAAATGCCACCGCCGTAATTAGTAGCTAAATTGTTATAAATTAAATCATTTGTAATATAGATATCTCCTCCACCTGCAGTGGCATTAATGCCGCCTGATTGAGATCTGTAAACCGGTTTTCCATGAACATTAAAGAATCCAGTGCCATTTGCATTTCCATTTGTAATAGAGAAGCCATCTAATTGGATAATATTAGCAGTACTACTAGCTATGATAACCACATGATACGCATTATTTGCCGGAGTTGCATCAAAACTACCACTAAGAGTGGTTTTGTTTGCATCAAAATTGCGTAAAGCTAAATCATAATTTACATCTTCATTTCCAACAAAACCACCATAAATAGAAACTCCATTAGGAATTGAAAAAGATTTATCACGATTGTCAGCAGAAGGTGCATCACCTGCTATTTTAGAGGGTATGTAGATACCCTTTGCTACCCACACTTTATCACCAGATACTGTTTTATCCAATGCAGCCTGTATTGTAGCTAAAGAAGTGACCCAATTTATTCCATCATTGGTATCATTCCCTGTGACACCATTAACATAATAAGTTGTTTGTCCCATAAGTGTAAAACTTAAAAAAACAGCAAAAACTAGAAGAGTAGATTTTTTCATGATAATTTTGAATTTATTGATTAGTAATTAAAATACAAATTTATTGGTGAATGTCTTTAAATACTACCTAATAACCGTGAATAAATCCTCACAAAGCGTCAGTTTTAATTAGCGAATTTATTGCAAATTGAGGAAGCTCTGATTTGATTACAGTCTATTATTTTTATGGAAGGAGTTATTTTTATGGAGTGTTACTGCAATGCTAATTTAAAATACGAAGCTCCCATTATTTTAAATTCTGACTCATCCGATTTTCTTATAGAAATAGACAAAGAATCCCATTGTGTAGGCCAACCGCCAAAATTAGCACCAAGCCGTATTAATTTAAAAGGGTGGAGCCCTTTGGCTAATGCTATTGATTTATCATTTAGTGAGAATCGTCTGGCAATACCGGTTAAATTTGAATTCGAAATAAATAATTCTCCTTGGAGCCATAATTCAGATGTAGTACTAAAATAATATATTCCATTCTGTGGAATGTCAATATAACCATTGAGAACTGTAGAATACAAGCTATCACTCTTAAAATCCACATACCCCATAATTCTATGTTTTGCATCTTGAGGAAGTAAAATGTGTTCTGTCTCAATAGGTTGCTTGCCAACCAAATCATTTATTTTACGATTTATTCCTTTATAATATTCAGCTTTTATCCCAGAATAAATTTCTTTTTCAGGGACTGAAGGAAGATAGTTTTCTTTGTCGATTTGAATTATGCGCATAATTCCCATTTTACCTGAAGGAAGAACTGAGCGAATTTTCAATATTGTGCTTTTGGTAAACATAAATTCCTTATCATATTCTTTAGAATTTAGGGTTGGCTCACTTCCATCTGTCGTGTAAACCATTTTTAAAGGCTCAGTGGTTTTAAAAGCAAGTTTAGTTGTATCAATGAAAGCAATGAAATTACATGATGGACTACCTTTTTGTTCAGGGAAAGATATATAATAATTTATATCATGCATATCAAGACGAACTCGTTGATTATCTAATCTTTTCAGAAAACTTACGTAATTTTTGTTTTCACGAGTTGACCATCCAATTTCACTTAAAGCAATGATACGAGGATATATACGCCACTCAGCTATTTCATTAGAATACAAGTATTCAGACCAAACATTCGCTTGAACCCCTAATATGTGTGAAATTTTATCTTTATCCACTAATTGTATAGGAACCGGTTCATAATGATATATCTCATTTATATCTGTAAATTTTCCATTTGATCCTGGGTTTATTTTTAAATCACCTTGATAGTGGTTTAAATACATCCAATTTTCAGGAGTCATTATGACATCATGCCCCAAATTTGCGGCTGCAATACCACCTTTTTCACCTCTCCAACTCATGACAGTTGCTGATTGTGCTAACCCACCCTCAAGGATTTCATCCCATCCAATCAACTTTTTATGATGTGTAAGCAGAATTTTCTCAACACGTTGAATGAAATAACTTTGTAACCTTTCTTCTGCGGTATGACTGCTATCAGTTTGCAAATTCATTTCTTTAATGCGCGCCTGACATTTCGGACATTCTTTCCATCGTTTTTTCGGACATTCATCGCCACCAACATGGATATAGGATGATTCGAACAATGGTGCAATTTCAGAAATGACATCCTCCATAAAGTTGAAAGTCGCTTCGTTACCGGCACAAAATACATTATCGGAAATCCCCCATACATTCCTGACCTCGAATGGTCCACCTGTACATGATAATTGTGGATAGGCACTTAATACTGCTATGGCATGGCCGGGCATTTCTATTTCGGGTATCACCTCAATAAAGCGTTTTTTAGCATATGCCACTACTTCTTTAATTTGTTCCTGAGTATAAAAAAATGGACCATAGGTGCTACCATCACCTTCAACTCGCTTTGAACTGATTTCTGTCAATTTGGGATATTTTTTTATTTCTATACGCCAACCCTGATCATCAGTCAAATGCCAATGAAACTTATTTATTTTGTACATTGCCAGTACGTCCAGTTGTTTCTTAATGAATTCTACATTAAAAAAATGACGGCTTACATCAAGATGCATCCCCCGATAGCTGAATCGGGGTTCATCCCGAATACTTACAGAAGGCAAAGTCCATTCTCCCGATTTAACCATTATAGTGCTCTCAATTTCGGATGGGAATAATTGCATCAAGGTTTCCAAAGCATAAAATATCCCCTGAGCTGTTCTAGCCTGAATTTCCACACCATTTGGAGTAACTTCCAATAAATATCCTTCATTATTGATAATCAATTTTGTATTGATACTTAAAGAAATATAATTCGTATTTATTCTCTCTTTTTTAATCTTAAGATTGTAACCGGTTGAAGTCTTTATCTTTGAAACAAAAAATGAAGCGATAGAATCTAAATTATTACCTGCAATAAATTTAGTATCATTTGTCAGTGTAAATTTTCCTTTATGTTGTATTAACTCTAATGGAACGGGGGTTATATTTAACCCTTTATTGTAATTTTTCTGTGACACTCCGAAGGAATTCTCACTTTGCATTACACCTGCTAATACTAATAGAAAGAAAAGTATAGATTTTAAAGCCTTTATCATTAGATTGATATTTATTAGTTTAAGTCCGTATGGAACAGTAATGAACTACTATCCACGTCAAGATACAAGATAGCATTTTCTTTGTTTCGAAGAATGGTAGCCGGACATTTCTCAACAACCGGTGAATGAATTGTATTTTTTACAGCTTCTGCTTTTGTCTTTCCGGGAACTATGCAGAACATATAAGTTGCTGAAAGTAATATTGGTATTGTAAGCGTGATTGCTTTTTTTGGAACATCATCAACATGTGCAAAACAACCATCATTAACCTGTTGTATCCTGCATTCCAAATCAAGGTCCACAAGTTTAACAATCTCTTTATCGTTAAAGTCAGCAACATGAGGATCATTGAACGCAATATGTCCATTTTCGCCAATACCCAAACATACAATATCTATCTTCGCCTTTAACAATAAATTTGAATACCTGATAGTTTCAGCCTGAATATCTGTAGATTCGCCATTAATATAATGAACACTTTTGAATTTTACCCTGTCAAAAATTCTATCTTGCAGAAAGATACCAAATTTTTGTGGTGCATCACCGATTAAACCAATATATTCATCCATGTGGAATGCATTAATCCTGTTCCATTCAATATTAGTATCTGAAATTAATGATTCCAAAAATTCATTTTGCGATGGTGCCGCTGCAAAAACCATGGTAATTTCGGCTTGTTGAGCAAGTAATTCTTGAATTTTATTTGAAACATCAATGGCTGCATTTTGCCCCATTTCTACTCGATCCTGAAAGGATTTAACGTGCAATTTATCTTTTACAAATGGAATCATCGTGAATTGTTTTTATTTTATTGTTTTTTTTATTAATTTATTATTTCCAACTCCATCTGGTCAATTTATGGCCGTAAGTAGAATAGAAAATTAGATACATAAAACACGGTATTAAAACCCAATAGGCTGTCAACAAACTGGTATGTTCAGCAACAACACTATAAATCAGTGGTATGATGGCACTTCCACAAAGTCCCATCACTAACATAGAAGAGCCTAAATTAGTCAAACGGCCAAGGCCATTGATGGCCAAAGGCCAGATGCCAGCATATATCAATGCATTTGGTAATCCAATCATTACTAAAAACCAAATCGATAAATCAGTTTCAAGTCCTAAAAAATTAACTTGTTTATGTACAAAAATGACCAAAAACGAAAGAATCAATCCTAAAAACGAACTCGTTATTAATGCATTTTTTTGAGAAATTCCTTTAGGGATTAGAAATATTCCCAGTAAATATCCTATAAAAGTGAGACTCATGGTATATGATGGAAATGCTTTCGCAGAACCTTCCATACTAAGGCCCATAGTCCCGGCATAGTTGATAATTGTTGCAAGAGTAATCATTTGAGCTCCTACATGGAAAAATATAGCAACGACGCCCAGTATTAAATTTGGATATTGGAAAATGGAGGATCGAATACCCTGTTTTGAACTGGTGTCAGCATTATTCACACTTGTGTCAATTTCAGGCAATATGGAATATCTTATTATAAAACCAAAAATAAAAAGGATAATGGCCAAAATAGCATAAGGCAACATGACACTTCTGATGAGATGGTCTAGAGCCTGCTCTCGGGCGATGCCTGTATATACTCCATGTTTAACAGCATCCATAATCTTTTTATCTGATGCACTCATGACCATGGCCGCAAAAATGAAATTTGCCAGAATACCGGCCAGTTTATTAAAAGTACCAACAATACTCAATCGACTTGCTGCACTTTCTTTATCTCCGATAATTGTAATGTACGGAGTGGCAGCTGTTTGAAGAATGGCTAGTCCAATACCTAACGAAAAGAGACCTGTCAGAAAAAGCCAGTAAGCACGATAGAAAGCTGCAGGAACAAACAAGACTGCTCCGAAGGACATTACCCACAATCCATATGTAATACCACGCTTATAGCCGATCTTATTCAACAATACAGATGCAGGTATAGCCATTATTAAATAGGCAATGAAAAATGCAAATGTCACTAAATAGGATTGAACGATAGTCAGTTCGCAGGTAAATTTAAAATAAGGAATTAATATCGTATTTACCCAGGAAACTAATCCGAAAATAAAAAATAATGCTCCCAGAATAATCATGGAGAGTATGTATTTCTTTTTAGATGTAAATGTATCTATCATAATGAATTATAGTTGACTAATAAAGAAATTGATTCTATTTAATATCGTTTTTTTTGACGCAATCTAAAGGGACCTTGTTTATAACAAGGAGTTAAGAAAACACCGATAACTGAGTGGTTAATGTGTTTTATATATTGATCAAAAGCTTTTAATTTGTAATTTTATTTAATAACTTTGGGAAGATGATTGACAATTATGATTTATAGATTCCATTCGAAAGTTTGGATTATTTCCTTTGTTTAACAAATGAGTACCTGATACAACTAAAATAATTTGGGATATAATTCATCTGGCAAAGTAAGAGATTCTAAAATTAAATTGAATCCTAAAAACCGCATTTTTATGCTCTTAAAACGTCACATTTGCGATTTTTAATCCTTAGGTTAAACCTTATAGATAATTTCACCCTCGACTATAGTCATTTTTATTTCAATCAAGTCATTGAAAATAATGATATCTGCAAACTTGCCAACTGCCAGCGAACCTTTCTCGTTATGTATCCCCATAATTCTTGCCGGTGTATAAGTAAGCATTTTTACGGCATCTACCAACGGGACTTCGGCTATTGTGGTCATGGTTCTAATTAACCTGTCGGCTGTTGCAACACTTCCTGCAAAAGCACTTCGATCCTGAAGTTTGGCAACCCCATCCTCGACTAAAACATCCTGACCATTTGATATACTCCCCAATTTATAATAACCGTCCGGCATACCGGCACCTCGCATTGAATCTGTTACTAAAGCTATCCGATCTGCCCCTTTGAACTTGAAGACAAATTGTAACAGACTTTTTGGTAAATGGACTCCATCTGCTATAATTTCAACATCCATGTCATCAATTAGAAATGCAGCTTCTAGTGCTCCGGCATATCGAAATGCTTTTCTTCGTGTAATAGTAGACATTCCTGAATAAAGATGTGTCATCAAGGTGAAACCTGAATCAAATGCTTCCATGACATCATCACTGATAGCATCCGTGTGCCCTACTGAAGGAAGAATTCCTTTTTTTACAAGCAACTCACCGAGAGGAATAGCACCTTCTATTTCCGGTGCAATACTCCAGCGGACAATGTCACTTGTTGCATTTAATATTTCTAAATAGTCTTTCTCCTCAGCGATTCTTAAGTATTTTGGATCCTGCGCCCCACGTTGGTTGTATGAAAAATATGGACCCTCCAGATGAATGCCAATAAATTTAGCCCCTTTAATATTCAATTTCTTTGACTGAGAATAAATATCAAATAAATGGAATAATTCTTCATTAGTACTGGTCAATGTAGTTGGCAACAGTGAAGTTGTACCATATTTTGCATGGGTTTCTGCAATTTTCAGAAAAGCTTCCACCGTCGCGTCCATAAAATCGAAACCACCTGCCCCATGTGTATGAATATCTATAAATCCAGGTGAAATGTAGTTTTGTTCAGCATCAATAATAGTATCAGATAATCCTTCCGGATGTTGTCCTTTTCCTATTTCAACAATTTTGTCATTGTTAAATATCAGATACCCGTTGTCCCAAATCTCTGTAGGCAGTATCAGTTTACCGTTTGTTATGATTGTTCGACTCATAGTGTATTTTTTTCAAAATAATTTAATGAATTATGGAATTATCGCCAAAAAAGCATTTTACATAAATGACAATGAAACTATTGTGCTATATTCTCAATATTCGCAAATGTTTTACGATACTGATAAGGTGTTAGTTTTTTTTCTTTAATAAATATCCTTGAAACATTTTTATAATCGTAAAATCCGACTTCCAATGCAGCATCTATTAAAGGTAGGTTTGTTGATATTAACAATTCGCAGAAATTATTTATTCTGACCAATTGAATGTAGTGATAAATAGTTATAGCAGTTTCTTTTTTAAAAAGTTTTTCAAGTACTCGTCTCGAAAAAGGAACAATATTAATAATGTCAATAACAGATATATCATTCATATAATTTTTATCTATATATTTCATAACAATTTCAATATATTTATTTGAAATAGCATATTTTTCAGTAGACTCACGTGACACAACTCGAATTGGATTTATAATAATATCAATTGGTGGAGATGCCTTTTTTTCTAAAAACTGATGAAGAAGTTTACCCGCTAGATAACCTCCATTATCAACATCTAATTCGATTGATGACAATTTAGGATCAGAAATATTACATAAAAGCTCATCATTATCAACTCCCAGAACTGCAATATCGTTTGGAATATCTATTCCATACATTTTGCATATCTCTGTAATTTGAAGCGCATGGAAATCATCGCAGGCAAACATGGCAATCGGTTTTGGAAGATTTTCCAACCAAAGTTTTAAAATTTCATGATTAAAATCCAAAATATTATACTCTTCTTGATGATCGGTGTATCGAAAGGTTTGATAGCCTTTTTTTTCGACAGTAGTTGCAAAACCTTCACCGCGTTCTCTCATCCAAATAGTATCTTTAAAACCGTAATAAGCAAAATGTTTATATCCTTTCCGTAAAAAAAAATCAGCGGCCATAACTCCGGTATTAAAATAATCGCCTGTTAGATTTGAAATTAATTCATGCCTGTCACTATAATTTTGAACAATGATAGGAATGTTTAATTCGTTAAGTATTTCAATATCTATTTCACCTAGTTGTGCTATTATTGCATTTGCACCCCAATCTTTAGCCCATTTTACTATTCCTTCATTGCCGTAGAGTTCTCTAAAGTAGCTTGGCATCCGATAGAAACTCCATGATTCACATTCTTTTGCATATTTGACAATACCTTTCAATAAACTGCGACTATAGCCGCTTGAGAAATCAGTCAAAAGAAGTATTTTTATCATAATAATCAGATTGGTTTATAGAAGAACACCATAAATTTAGATGATGTTCTGTATTATATAATATTTTAATATGTTGTTAAGTAATTCAAAGTTTTAATGATACATTCTTAGTTTTGACCTTTAAACCCCCAAAGGGGGTTTAAAGACGAAGTATTTGAAGAATTGCTAATACTAAATTTATCCTGAAGATGTACTCTTACTCCCACTTTGGGGTTGAGGGGTCAGGAATAAAATAGTTGCAAGAATAATTATATTATATATTTAACAAACATATCAATATTTATTAGTGATTACTTAGTTTGAAATTTTCAATAAACCATCTATTGCATTCAACAAACTTTTAGTAGAATTATCTGAATCTTGAGTAATTTCCCAAATCATTACTCCAGCTAGTTGATTGTCTATAACATATTGTGTTTTTTGATTTACCGTTGGTATACCATCATAATATATATATTTTCCTTCAATAGCATCTTTATTCTCCGCTCCAGGATATTTTAGAACTATATCTTTATATAAAACTTCCGATGATCCAGATGTACTTGGAGCATTTGGGAATAGTATTCCATAAAATGGTATACCTGCTAATATTTTATTTTTCGGGATATTTTTATTTATTGCAGTACTAATTGAATTTACAAAAAAGCTCCAGCTTGCCATAGAACCTACATTATTTCCTACATTATCATATAACATGAAATTCACAAAATCCAAGTATTCAATCATTGAAGAATCGACATATCCATTCCTAATATTATTGTTTGAAACTGAAGCGGAAAGTGAATAATTTTTAGAATGTAATGCAATATTTAATTCTTGATAAAAGGCCTTTAATGCTGCACTTCTCTGTTTATTGGTATTTGTAATACCACCTTGCCAATGCTCATAATCAACATCAATTCCATCCAAATCATTTTCTTGAAGTATTCGGATTAAATTATTTATAAGGCTTGTCCGAATTGAAGTATTCAATATTGCCTTTGTAAAACCATAAGTAGAATCTGCATTTGCTCCTGATCCTCCCCCAATACAAAGCAAAACATTAACTCCCACAAAATGAGCGTCATTTACAATATTTAACATTGAATTGTTTTTAACAGCTGTCAAATCAACAGTCCCTTCAGCATTAACAACTCCAAAACTCAAACAAATATGTGTTAGTTTATCCCAAATAGCCTTATTATCGTCATATTTTTGATACGAAGGATAATAAGACAATAATTTCATATCTTTGTTTTTAGCTATAAATAATTTAGTCGCCAGGACTTTCTCGCCCCCAGATGAATTTTTTAAAATTACAGTAACATAACCCGTTCCAGGTGCATTAAATATTTTAATAGGATTTCGTTTTGTAGAAAAAATTTCTTTGTTAAATATCCATGTATAAGTAATACTGTCGCTCGTTGGCACTTGTAATGAAAACTGAACAGGTGTACCAACTTTTGTTCTTATATATTTAGAAGATAACATTGTTATATCATCTAATGTATGAAGGTCAACTATATTCTCATTATCATTTTTACATGAAACAAAAAGAATAACCGAAATAAATAGAATACAAGAATATAGCAGTTTTATATTAAACATATAGATTTTTTATTAGATGAATTAGATGAATTTATAATCAGTATTTAAAGATAATTTTAGTTTTATATTTAAAGATAATACATGCTAAACGTATTGCCAGTGCTTTTGAGCACTGGCAAATAAATTTATTAGTCTATTTAAAAAGATATAGTCAATTGTTGAACTATTATTTTTCTTTGACGCACAAATGAAAGACATCAAGGCGTTTCTAATTTACAAGAGTAATTATCAGAATGTTTAAGATTTAAACTATATTGATAGGAACTTTTGTATTGTTATTATTGTCAAATGAATTAGTATATTATGACATTTGTAGTGCTGGGTAAATCTGTAACATTTAATAATGCTTTTCTATAGGTACTCAGGCCATGTCTTTCAACATCAAATCTAAAATCATAAGCTCCAATATCCTTTATGGCTTTATATTTTAAATTCTTTTCTGTGGATATGACAACTCCATCAAGTGTCCATTTATAAGTTGCTCCATCAGCAGGTGAAACAAAAGGAGAGTAGCTAATAATACTATCTTTAACAACTGACTGGTTAGCAGCCCATGTTGTAAAGAATATTTTAGGTAATTCATCATACCCAAATACTGATTGAGATCCTTCGTTATTATTACATGCACTAAAAATTAGTATTGTAAAAATGAGAAATGTTACGTATTTAATAATTGTTTTCATATTCATATATTTTTAAATGTTATTCTTTATCCCACCATACTCGATTTACCCAACTATCAATCCCCATCCTTGCTACTGCAGCATTGTAATTTTCAGTATTTTTGGATTGTTCTTCGATTGGATAAATCATTCGTCTTGGTGCGACCTCATTGGATTGATTTTTAGATGGTTGATAATTGTGAAAAATTAGATTTGGAAGCCCGGATCTCCTCCAGTTTGACCATGCTTCAATTGGATCAAGAAAATGGAGTACCCATAATTGTGTATTTATTTCATTCAATTCATCACCAGGTTGTAATGGGTTTGCAAAACTAAAAGTGGTAACATCAGCATCATTTACTGTAGCACCAAAAAGTGTCCATTGTTTTACTGCTGCTTCCAGCCCTTTTTTATAGTGTTCTGCAGCATTTAGGCTACCAACATTCCACCCTCTAAAAGCTGCTTCAGCCATTAAAAATTCAACTTCGGCATAACTAATATATATATATGGAGCGCCAAATGCTTCAACATATTTGGATGGACGTAATCGACTATATGCTAAACTCAATATATTAGGTTTACCACTTACAATTATTGTTACTCCACCAGTTATGTTATATTTTGTATTCTCTTCGTAGGAGTATTTTTGGGCTTGGCAGGTCATAGCTGCATACGATCCACGTTTTGCAAGGACAAGTTGAGTAACATCTGTTCGATTTACATCATTTAGCCTTACTCCACCATAATATCCATTAAATAATCGTGGATCTTTCATTCCTTCCAGTACCTCAACAAGTTCAGTTGTTAACCAACTTGTACTACCAGCAGTTGAACTTGATCCATATAAAAAGTTTGAAACGCCATTTCCTCTTCCAATACCATCAGATGAACTTTGAATATTTTCATATTTTACGTAACATATATCATCATTCGAAGTAAATACTCCTGATGCAATAGCACTTTCAGCCTCTCCTTTTGCTTTTTCCGGATTGATCTTAATTAAACGCATTGCAACTCTCAAGCGTAATGAATTTGCATATTTCTTCCATTTAGATATATCACCATTATAAAAGATATCATGTTTGGAAGTAACTTTAGATGCATCAAAAGCATCCACAGCCTCTTTTAGCTCTTTTAAAAAATCATTATATATGTCTTCTTGTTTATCATACTTTGGAATAAAACTGCCATCAAAATATCCACGACCAGCTTCAAAATATGGGATATCTCCGTAATAATCAGTTAACTTAAGGAAATTCTGCACTTTTAGTATTCGTGCCATAGAATTGATATTCACTTTAGTAGGATCTTTTTTCGTTCGCTCAATAATATCAACAGCAGTCTTTATTACACCAGGATAGTAAATTATCCATAATCTCTCTTGATAGCTTGAGTGTTGTTGCCCAGCACCACCATATTCCACCACTCCAAAACTACCTGTCCATTGATTCATAAATCCTCCCGGATAAATGAAATAACGATTTTGTTCTTGCCAATCAGAACCAGGCAGATATTGAATTGTAGATATCATTAAATCTGGATCCATTGATGTAGATGCATTAGGATCTTTATTTAATTCATCAAAATTGGAACAACCTATTCCAAATAATAAAACCGATAGGACTATTAAGTATTTTTTCATATTTTTCTTATTTCTGGTTATTATAATTTTACGGTTAACCCTATTCCAAAATTACGTCTCGAAGGTAATGACCCATACTCAAAACCTTGGCCATTACTGTTACTATAATTTGATTCAGGATCTATATTCTTTAATGAACTATAAATAAGTAATAAGTTTCGTCCATAAAAAGAGAATGCTACAGATTGAAATGGAGTTTTATTTAACAACTTCTTTGGAAGATTATAAGATAAATTTAATTCGCGAAGTTTAATAAATGAGGCATCGTATATAAATGGTTCGGCTGTATTACTTGATACATTTGACCAATAGACTTGTGGGTCTACATACACATCGTTAGCAACATATATTGGACTAACATCTGTACCAATATTTGTAACTCCTTTTCCAACATATCCACCGGTAGGAGTCCAATTTGTTATGGTACTACCAGCAGCTTTGCGGTGTTCTTCTGAATCATACCATTCAGCACGCCCCGGCAAAGTGTTTTTTGAAGTACCATTTTGGTAAGACTCAAGAGCACTCATAGAGTAAATATCTGCTCCCCATTTCAGATCAAACAACATGCTCAAATTAAATCCTTTATAATGAAATGACTGACTAAGTCCCATTGTAAAATCATAAGTTCCTTTTCCAAGTATTTTTACTTTATCATCATATGTTGGAAGACCATTTTTGTAAATAATGTCTCCATCTTGATTGCGTTTGAATCCTTTCCCAACAATGACGCCATATGCCTCTCCTTCAGTTGCATATATGAATGCGTTACCCCAACGAGCTGCTGCAAGTTGATATTCTTTTACAAGAGGATTCAATGATACAACTTTATTATTGTTTTTTGCTATATTTAGCCTCATATTCCAATCGAAATCTTTGGTTTTTATAGGAATACCTGATAAAGAGATTTCAATTCCCTTATTCACAATTTCACCCGCATTTATCATTGCTTTACTATACCCTGCAGAAAGTGAAATAGGGAGACTTAAAATTTGATTGGTTGTAGATTGGTTATAAAAACCGCCATCAAAAGTGATTCTACCATTAAAAAAACGCAGATCCACTCCAAACTCGTAAGAATTTGTTGATGTAGGCTTTAAGAATCTATTAGAAATTGTTGAAGAACTAATTCTACCTAAAGGTTGACCTTGAAATGTGTAATCATATAGTCCATAGTTTTGATCTAATTGATATGGACTTGTATCACCTCCAACATTAGCCCAAGAAGCTCTGATTTTTCCAAATGACAAGTAACTTTTTTCAATATTAAATAAACTTGAGAATACCAGACTTCCCGAGATTGAGGGGTAAGTGTATGACCTATTTTCCGGTGCTAATGTTGAGGAAATATCATTTCTTAGTGTAAAATCAAGATATGCAAAATCGTTGTACCCAAAATTCACAGCTCCATATACTGAATTTACTTGCTTTCGACTGTCAATATATGTAAGAGTTTTATCTCTATAGTTTAATATCGATTTCATACCGGGTTGAACCTGAGTTGTTCCAGCATTTTCATATCTTTTATATTCATTAAAACGAATATTACCTCCAACAAAAGCAGATACGTTAATTTTATCAAATCTTTTATCAAAACGAATTAAAGATTCGAAATTACTTTCACTAACATTTATTTGTGTCACCTTCATCTCACCACTCGCAGCAGTAGGAGTATATGCTGAACTGTATTCATTTGTTTCAAAATCATAAAAGTCAGTCCCTCCTCTAAGTTGAATATTGAGAAAGGATGTCGGTTTATAATTAGCTTGCATATATCCTAATACTCTATTCTTCTTAGATTCATTGCTCATTTGATTAATAGCCCAATACGGATTAATGCGATATATATTACCCCCATTCCAATCCAAATATCTTCCAGATTCATCCTTGTAATTTTCGGATAACCATTTTTGATCAAAGTTTGATGCTAAACCAATAATTGAATTTCCAATATTATTAGGACTATCTGATAATGCAGGCCTATTCTTAACTTTCTCAACAGTGTAGTTAATTCTTGATTCAACAGTTATTTTGTTTCCAAATTTAGAATCTCCTTTGATCATAAATGAAGTTCGATTCATATCAGAATTAGGGACAATATCATTATTTCTCATATCTGAAATAGATGCACGAAAATTTGTGTTACTATTCCCACCTGTAAAGGAAAGCGAATTTGATAATACAGCCCCAGTCCTAAAGAATGATAATATATTGTTCGGAACATTATCGTATGGTTTTATTTTCCCATTATAAATATATGTTTTTATAGTTGGGTCTAACTTAGCTCCCCATGATGATTGGGTAGTTCCTTGAGCAGTCGATAAATCTAATGGGGGTTCTCCATTACGTCCTTGCCCATATACTCTTTGATAATCATCGAAACCTGATAAAAGTTTTACCACACTTAAGTTTGAAGAAAATTCAATTCCTAATCCACTCTTTTTCTTCCCAGATTTAGTGGTTATCAGAACTACTCCATGCGTAGCTCTTGAACCATATAAAGCAGATGCAGATGCTCCTTTTAAGACTGATACAGACTCGATGTCATCAGGTGAAATTGCAGATAAACCATCACCGTAGTCATAACCTCCGTTCTTATCTGCGTCTCCTAATTGAGTATTATCCATTACCACTCCATCTACAATATATAAGGGCATATTATTCCCAGAAAGTTCAGAATTACCTCTTATTATAACCCTTGTGGAACCTGAAGGGCCTGCACTTGTTGTAGAAATATCCACTCCTGCTACTTTACCCGATAAAGCTGACATTATATTATTTTCACGGCCGGCAGTCAGGTCATCTCCTTTAACCTCTGAAATAGCATATCCAATAGCTCGCGATTCTCGTTTAATGCCAAGAGCAGTAACAACTACTTCATTTAGTTTCTGAGCATCTTCTTCAAGAAAGATCTCAATGAAATTTTTACCCTTCACTCTTATTTCTATAGGTAGCATACCAACATAAGAAATTTTCAATATTGCATTGGTATTTGAGATAGAAAAAGTGAAGCCTCCATTAACATCTGTTATAGTGCCCACTTTGGTTCCCTTTTCAAATATTGTTGCTCCTATAATAGGCTCATTATTTGTTGTTTTCACAACGCCTTTGATTGCAAAAACATTTTGAGCCTCAAGAGAGAGCACGTTAAACAGAAGCATTGAAAATATGAAACATATAGTCCGACTGATTGTATTCCTCCTCCTTAGACTTTCCGTTAAAAATTTGAATTTCTTTTTTGCTTTTTTCATAAATCTATTAAATTTAATTTGTTGGTTCTAATGGTATTCTTGAATCATTTATTTAAGTTTTATGGGTATATTAAAATTAGACATTTATGCATTTGCCTTTCTTATATTGACATGAACGTACTTTTAGATACAAAGAAATATAAATAATAGTATATTATACACCGTTTTGCGAATATAAATCCTCATATAGCGTCATTTGCAGTGCAAATTAACATTTTAATGATATTTATATTAAAAAACCATGATTATTTAAATGATTTCCAAGATGGATATGAAAATACTTAAATTATTTATATCTTTTTCACAATCAGCAAATTTGATTAAATAAAATAGTAATTATGACCTTAGATAAGTTCAAATAAAAATAATATAGAGTACGAAAGGATAATTTTGATCGAAAATGTTTTTGAAAACTATTATCTTATATAATAATCTTGACAACTTGTGTACGTTCGTTAACATTCAACTTAACGACATATAAACCTCTTTGCCAATTATCTGTGCAGATTTCAGAGTGTGATTGAAAAACATTTGAAAGCATCTTTGTTGAAAAGATTGAATAGATTTCAATAGTGCAGACATCCGATTGAAGTAATTCTATGATCAAATGATGTGTGATTTGATTTATATATATTTTATCAGTGAGAGTTACCTGTTTAATATCAGTTTTGAGACTAATGGTTTTATTATATATTGCAGTTAATAGAGATTTAGATCCAGTTGCATCTTGCCCCCATTGCCAAAACATTATACCACCTGCATTTTGGAATGCAAATTCCGTTTTTTGTGTTATGGTTGGTATACCATTGTAATATAAATTCCCATTTACTACATCTGTATACTCTGAGCCTGGATAAAGTGTTACAATTTCATTAAATGTTAATTCATTTACTGTTGTAGGGTTTACAAACTCATATCCATAAAAAGGTACTCCTATTGTAATTTTTTTTCCATCTACCTGCCTAGTGGAGTTCCAATAAGCAAAATCACTAGTAACCTTACTCATTGGTGCATGCGGACCGGGCGTTTCAGGTCTCCATGGAGCAGTCACATCATAACACATCAGGCTAATCCAATCAAAAGAGTCTAAAGTCGATTTATTGATTCTGTCACCTGACCAACGAGCAACTGCAGCAGATATCTCCTTACCAACCTTATGAAGTTCTGTGGAAAGTTGCACAACAAATTCATTATAATAAGGAACTAATAAAGCATCATTTTCAAAATCAACATCTATACCATCAAGATTATTGTCTATAACAAAGGTTATCAGATTTTTAACAAAAGCATCTCTATTCTCGGGCTTTAATCTATTTGTGTAATATGCCAAAACAGTTGAAGTAACGCTTCCTCCACCAATTGAAATAAAAACCTTTGTATTTTTTTTATGTGCAGGTACTACAACATCAGATATTTTTTGGCTATAAACTAGATTCCCATTTGCATTTGGATTAGCAAAACTCAAATTAACATGAGTTACTTTACCAAAATCAAGTGTTGGAATATAGCTCCAACAATATGTTGGTAAATACCCAATTATCTTAAAATTTCTTTGAGCATATAATCCCTCAGCAACTGTGAATATCATTGCAAAAGCAAATAAATACGAGTACTTTAGCTTTAATAGTTTGATTTTCATGTTAATTTACTTTCTTTATGTTTATGCAAAGGAAAAGAAAAGATAGATCATATTTTGGTCGATATACGATTATGATTCCTCATATTGCGTCAGATAAGAAAATCATTGTATATGAAATGACAAGTTAGAATATTAAAGTTTAAATGTATTTTCAATTACAACATTTTACTTAGAAGTCCGATAGATAGTGTTTAATAATGATTTAGCTCCTACAGCATCACTCCCCCTTTCCCAAAACATAATTCCAACTGTATATTTATACGCATATTGAGTTTTAAAAACTATCGTAGGAATTCCATTATAATACAACTTACCTACAGTAGTAGTTATAAGGCTGTCAGTATTTTCGGCTCCATGATATTGTTTACAAATATCTCTAAATGACCTTGAGTTTACTGTGATTGAGTTTACAAACTCATATCCATAAAATGGAACTCCGATAGTGATTTTATTTTGGGGAAGACTTCTTTTTGTATTCCATTACTCATAGTCGTTTGGAACCTTACTAATTGGTAAATGTTGACCTGGATCATCCTGGGTCCAAGTAGCATGAACATCATAACTCATTAAGTTAATCCAATCAAATGCATTTAAGGTTGAACTGAAAATTCTGTCACCAGACCATTGAGCCACTGCACTGGAAATTTGTTTACCTGCCGTATGAAGCTTAGTTGCAAGACTCACCACAAAATCATTGTAATAAGGTATTAAAAGGGCATCATT
>Ga0302271_10001194_pt1 | contig 25367 bp, 8 predicted proteins | sample III_Bog_N1_1_FD_198767 | JGI IMG/M metagenome (GOLD analysis project Ga0302271, IMG submission 198767) | Peat permafrost microbial communities from Stordalen Mire near Abisko, Sweden - III_Bog_N1_1 | ecosystem: Environmental > Terrestrial > Soil > Wetlands > Peat | place: Sweden: Abisko... | reverse complement strand
TTGGGGATTCTTTTAAATGATAAAGATCTTGCTTCCAAGCATGCAACACCTTATAATCTCTAGCAATTTGTTGGACGAGTTATTTCCAAAAATAAAGAACTAACAAAATTAGCTCAGGGGTACTCAGATTACCCAAAGATTTTTTAATGTTTTGGGCTCGAAGAGTTAGAAAGATTTTTTGAATTTGCAGGCTCAAAATATGATTAATCTAATCACAGCGCTGAGAATAATAATCTCTAGAAGAGGGAAGAAATTGAGTCTTCTTAATCTAAATAAGATGCAATTGAAATCATTAATTATACACCTGAAAATTCACTTGGTAAAGATAATAGTAGGAGTGTAGCAGATTCATTACTTCCGTTAAATAGCTAAAAAGATCAGAATTAACCAAAATTATAAAGTAAAGCTGAGAGACTCAGCATTATCTAAAGAGAATTAGTAGATCATGTTCAATAGGAATCTCAAAATGAGGATTACTTTGCGATTACAAAGGTACCGCAGAGGCAATTCTAAAATTAAGAAATTAAAATTCAAAATGATAAAGAATCGAAATTATCCAATATTAGCCCTTAAGCTGTTTCTTTGAATTTAATTAACGTTACTAAGGAAGATTAGGCAGGGTTACATAATTTCGAAGAAATAAAGAAGGAAATTCCTAACAAAGAAGAAATAGGTATTCAGTAAGTAACTTCCAATATAATTCTCGAAAGTGAATAAATTCCTAAAAACAACGAAAATCATCTCGAAAATGTTTAAGAAAATAAATAAAAAAATGATAATTCTACTCCTAACAAGAATGTGAGTGGTGTTGATAAGGATATGGAAGGGAAATTAGCAGAATAGAGTAACTAATTGAAACTTTAGTAAGCATAATTAGAACAATTAATGAAGATGATTTAGAAGCGGGAATAAGATGAAAAAGACAGAGAATAAAATGCTCAAAAGACAAAAATATCTACAAAAAAGAATGCAGTAAAAATTAGCAGCCAAATTGAATCCTTACAAGAGGAACCAGAGGAAGAAGAAAAAGAATAAGAAGGTGAAGAAGATTACGATGATATTGAGTCGCAGCATGATACAAGTAAAAATACAATTTTAAAGAAATTCTAATAAAAATCTACCAAAGGTAGCAGCACAAGTTAACTGAAAGATAAATAAACAATCTATGACCCTTCTTTCACAGAAAACTCTATTATGGAAAGTGAAGAGTCCGCTCATGGGAGTAATGACCATAACTAAGATGATACTAAATTGCCCTCCTCCTCCAAGCCAAAAAAAGAAGTCAAAGAAGATGATCAAATCGGGAGTAGTGGCTCAAACGGAATGCTTCGTGGGCTGAATGATAATCTCCTGGGGGTAGCAGGCGGGAAGATACCAACCTTAGAATAGTTCCAATCTGATAGGAAGACTGTTCGGTTCTTAGGTGGACTATTGATCGTGTTTATAATTTTCTGCATAATTTTTGGAGTAGCCTTTAATTTCGGAGTTAGCAAACCTAGTTCATCAACGATTGTCTGTAACGATGCTAACTGTGCAACTTGTGCGGAATTCGCGGATACATGCAGTGCTTGCAAGACTAATTATTATTTATCATCGAAAACAGGTGCATGCGTTCATGAGTGTACTGTGAGTAACTGTGAAACATGCATAACAAATTACAATGTATGTGAGGTCTGCTCAGATGGGTATATATTAGCTCTATCGTCTTGCTATGTTGCTGCTCTGAGTTGCACTGCGACGAACTGCAAAGCATGTAAAGATCTAGTTTGTATTGAATGTGATTTTGGTTACAAATTATCTTCAGAAACTTGCATCAAAAAGTGTACTCAATCGATATGCTCGACATGCAATCTAAGCGATGTTTCTATTTGCCTTGAATGTGCTTCTTCGTATACTCTAAATACTTCTACAAACTAATGCGAGTGAGTCAATTTTAAAACAGAAGAATATTTTTTTTCTTGAAGGAAGCAGCACAGAGAGGCAAAAGATATGGATGATTCATTTTATTATCTCTTGAACTAACAATTCAAATAAAAACATCCAAAATACAAGCTGATAACCGTGGATCTTAAGATCTTTTTTTCTAAGTTTTATCCTTTGATGAACTGCCCGATCTCTTTTTATTATCATTTTCATTAGCTTGAAATAGTTTCTAATCCATAATGCATGATGGCTCTTTGTTGAGTTTAAGTCATTCTTTTTTTCTCGTTTCTTTATTTTGTGTAACTTAAATATGTTTTGTTTTGTTTTAAAAAGATTGTTAATTATTTTATTTAGGTCAATATTCAAAATATTCTTTGCTTCTATTATAAGAAATAATAAAAAATTTAGATTTTGATTGCTAAATTGATAAAGAATCTTCTTGAGACTTCACATTCAAATTTCAGTGATAATTTTTATATCTTTGGAGATTTTAAAGTAAAATATAATTGATTTGTATGCTTTTTTCAATACCACACATTGTTTTAAAAAGTTAGATTCTTCATTCATCCAAAGCTCTTATTGAATATCTTTGTGGATCTGAGAGAGAGAGACAGAGGGTAATTTATTTACAATCTTGAAACTCTTTTTCCCAAAGAAAGAAATTCAAATAAAAAACAATCAAATTTTCTTTCAAGGATAATAAATCAACAACAACAAAAATGCAAAACGATCAGAACTATAACTACAGGTAACAACAATAAGATCAAGGATCAGCGAACATCCCACCAAGAGGGTATGAAGCTTAATTGTAGAATCCTAGGTACTAGAACAAAGGTTAGTAGGATTGGATGAAAGATAATTTAGATCCCAAAGATAACTAACAAGGTCCCTCAGGAGCTAACCTAGATTACCTACAGAAGGAATTCTTAAGGTTTAGCCCTTTTATATTGCCTTAGTTTGAGTTCTTTTGAACTAAACATTGGTTGATTTTTTCAATAAAGGTAGGAATACACCAAACAATAAGATGAATTGAGGAAGAAAAAAGAAGAAACGGTGAGACAAAAAGAAAGTGAATAAGCTGGTCAAATGGAGCTTAAGAGACAAATTGAATATGAAAACGCTCAAGAGAAACAGCTGGCTGTCGATAAAAAAAGGGCACTCGGAGAACTCTACAGGGTTCAAATCGAATAAGCCAACATCGAGAAACAAAAGAAGGTGATAGCTTTTTTAAAATTAGAAAGATTGTTTATGAGTAGCAAGATTGCTGCTTTCGGATGTATGTGTTTCGAGAGTATTTGGCTTGGGAGCTAGTTATCCACTTTACGATTCTTATTTCCTTTAGTTTATAATAAAAAAATTAAAAATTTTAAATTTTATGAATTTTTCTGTATGTGTCTTTTCTCAGAATTGATTCATAGTTTCAAGCATATATCCTTTGCCATTATTGGTGCTTGTGTTGGTGGGGTTTGTTTTTTTGAAAATGCCCAAAGAATCTATTTTAACTAAAAATAGATCAAATCTTATTATTTCAATCAAATATGCAAATGATTTTGATAATTTTTTGTCTTAATTATTGTTTTGTTTTTTCCTCCCAGAAATAATCCCTAATTGATGAGGATAAGTATCGTCTTCAATAGCAATTTGAAATTGGTAATCAAAATGGAGCTAGAGCTAGAAATCAAAGAGAAGATCAACGAAAAGATATCATCAATCAAATCAACGCTAACCCGAATTATCCGAACTCATCCCACAACAAGCAGCAACAGCAAGACAACTTAGAAAAAGGAGAGTCCTTAATGAATCAGATCGGGAGAGGCGATGACAAACGCAGATAATAAATCGAGAGATTTGAAAATGTTCAAGCTGTAAACAACAGAAACTTTGTGTCTTACGACGATGAAAAGAGCAAAAAGTCAGAAGCATTCACAAACGTTGGAAGCAGAGCTGTGTTTTCGAATGACACTCAATACTCGCAATAAGGAAAACAAGGGTTCCAAGGGGATAATGTAATTAATTGTCTTTTATTCGTATCCATAAAGGACTTATTAATCCTATTTGTTTCTAGGAAAAGAGAGACTACAACGAGGCCTTGAAACGATAAATGGCTGAGAAATATAATCAAAAAGAAATCGAAAAAATTGATAGATAGCGTCCTTATGATTAGCCATCTTATGGTCAATAAAAATAACCATAATATGAATAGCAAGTTGAACAACCTAGAAAACAATCCTATTAGCAATAATAACAACAGCAAGAGTATGATATTATGGGTTAGCCTAAGGTAGGAGGAGCAGGTGGATATTCTGATTCACAATCATCCTCTTCAGCTGCTTAAAAAAGAGAAGATCAGTAAAGATACCGCTCCATGTTGGATGCATAAAAGGAGCAGATTAGACTTCTTAAAGATTCTGAACCTGGCAACAATAACTAGCCATCTCGTGGCAGCAATTAGATTGTCGGTTAGGAATATGATATCATGGGAAATCTCAAGAATGTCTACCAAGGGAATAATTCAGATTCAAAATCAGTGCAAGGATAGAAAAACAGAGATGACCAGTAGAAATACAGAGAGTTTTTGTAGTTGCAGCAATAACAGAATAAACAAGCGAAGGACTTAGAAGAAGATGAGATTGCTGATTTAGAAAGAAGACTCAATGAGAATGCAAGAATATCAGAGAATGATAATTATCCTAGGGTAAATAACTTTAAAAATAATCAAAAACAACTTCATTAAAAATTAGATTTCAAACCATTAATTTATTAATCTTTTTTGGTTTTGAATACCTTTACTCAGCAATCTCCTGCTACCAATGCTAAGGTAGCATATAATCCGATTACCAATGCAGTATCAGCAAACGTAACTATTTCTAAAACGATCCTTTTTCTTGTTTGTTTTGACACAAATTAATCTTAAAAACCATTTTAATCAAATTTTGAATCTCGCTAGAGTAACAAATTATTTGTTTTTGAAAAAGTAATAGCGAGGCAACAACAGAGGTGGAGATGAAAATAGCCAAGGTGGGTAGAGAGCTTTCCTCAAAAATAACATCTATTGAGAAGCATGAATCATATTATTTTCTCTTGATATTTTAAAAAATGACTTTTTCCTTAGAGTTTAGCTTATTAGTGAGTTGTAAGACTAGAAAAGTAGTTCTTGTTATTTTATTTCAGTGAGTTATATAGGCTTTTTAAGCATTCAGAATGAATAGAAGGGCAAAGAGAGAGTGCTCTGAAACATTATTGAATATCGTGAAAGATAATAAATATTTGAAAAAAATCATAATTTATCATTTAAAAATATGTCCAAAAATATTGAAATAAAAAAAATAAATTGTAATGTCAATGTGTGAATTTGTGTGTGTGTGTGTTTGTTGGTTGTGAAGGAGTGCAAACACGTAAAGTGCATACTGCAAAATAAATTGAAGCATCTCCTTAGGATCATACAGCTCAAGAACCTCTAATGCTTTGATCTGAAGAAAAAAATCATTCAGATTTAGCTTCAGGCTTCTTAGCGGCTACCTATTTCTTAGGTTCCTCAATCTTAGCAGTTTCATTGTAGAGACCAGCTTCGATAAGCTCTTGCTTGGTAAGAGGGAGTGCAGATTGAACCTAGAATTGAGTAGCAATTTGCTTACCTCTGGGAGCAATGAAGGTTGTGTACTCAGTGACATCATAGAGGAAGTTCTCCCAGACTCCGAAGGCATTCTCCCATTGGCGCTTGGGGATAAGATGGACATCGGAGTGGTCAGCCTTAGAAACCAAGTGGTTTTCAAAGTTTGCGATCATAACAAGTCTTTCACGAGAAGAAAGATTGTTGAAGAGCTTGAAGTCTTCCTCTGCATCAGATTCAAAGTAATCCTTGTAAAGAGCCACAGACTCATTAGCGAGTAGATCGAGATATTGATACTCCGAGTGGAGGGCATTGCCGGAGTTAGAAGAGATAGAGGCATTGTCGGAGAGAGCCTTGAATACCTAAGCGTATTAGGGTTGTTGGAATCTTGCGATTTGTCTTTGGATCATGCGGTTGTTTCTTCTTTGGAAGTTGGCTAAGGTTTCGTTAGCTAATCTATATCTGAATTTGAAGGCTTTCTTTTCGATCAAGGAAGTCTAATCATCTTCAGGGTTCTTAGTGTAGCCTTCTTGGAAGTCAAACAACTTAGTGTTGTAGTCACCGCTGAGTAAGACCTCCTAGGCGTCGAGGAGCTTCTCGATACCCTCATCTTCAGGATAAGCTTCAAGGTCGGTCTCATAGTAGTCTCGATATTTTTGTTCTTCTTCAGTTAATGATCCAGTGTAGAATGCGTAGTTGGAGTCCCATCTTTGGGCTTCTCTCTCGAGTAAACGCTTTTCACGTCTTGGGTGGTTTTGTCTATCCAAGAATGCTCTGTTATTGAATCTAGCAACCTTGCGTTGGTTTCTGTCAAGCTTGAGAATAGCCTTTTCAACGTCAATGAGAGTGGAGTATGTGATCTTGGAGAGACTGTATTACCCAGCTTTTCCGAATCTCTCTTCGAATTGCTTTTCAACTTCTCTGAGAGAGCTAGTATACACCTTGTATTTCTCTTCCAATGCCTTAGTTCTTTCCATTCTGTAGGCAGGGTCGACAAGGAGTCTATCGTGCTCATCGGGATTAACCAAGGAATAGACCATATTAGATGGAGTCTCGAATTGAGTATACTCGTAATGGGAAGCGTATTTCCAAGGAGACATGAGGATAGTAGTGTCACTCTCAGCCATTTCTTGCATGTCGTATGGGTGGAAGTTAGAAAGATAGTAGTCCATCTCAGGGGAGTACTCATTTCTTAGTCTGACTAGCTTAAACACTTAACCGCAGCCGACGCATCTCTGTAAGGAACCCTCACGGAGGAGAATAAACATGAGCTCATGACCTTCGTAGTCATCTTCGTTCATCTAACCAGTGCAACCAACATATCTATATTGGAAACGATTAAAGTGTTAAAAATAACAAATTTCCCTCTTTTAATAAAATATCTTTGTTTGTCTCTTTTATTTTTCAAAATCTCAGTCTTTGCTTCTTTAAAGTTCTGTTAAGAATCACAATCACACTCCAATTCGTATATCTTTACCTGAAGGGAGTATCGGAGGTGAAGATAACAAGTGGATTGTCAACAGTACCGAAGTTGGATGTTTGGGTATTTTCAAGATAGTTGAAGATATTCACATCAAAGGGATTAGCGGTGATAACAGCCTGCCATTCGTGGGCTACTTCATCGAAGGCTTCTTCCGTTGTGTTGGACATACGAGCGTAGTTGCTGCCAGATGGCTCGATATTACGCTTGATGTGCTTGAGAGGTGCACCTACGGATTGCTTGACAGTGTTCAACGCATTAGTTAAGCTGAATCCCTTCGATCCAAAGGAAGCTCTGACTACTTTCGACAGCATCTTGTTTTTTATTTAACTTTTTCTTAATATAAAAATATATATTCTCTCTTATCTTTGTTTTTTATTCTTTCCGCCTTATTAATCGCCTCTCTCTCTTCCTTTTGAGATTTTTTTAATTTATTTCCTGTTTTTTATTTCCTCTGTATTTTTCCCTCAGCTTTTTATTTCCCCCCTTTCTCTCGCTTTTCCTTACAATCAGGTATCCTCTTTACCCGACGGAAGAGAATATGAAAGGATCGTAATGGATTTGCTTTCACAAAATAAACGAAATACCAAACAAAGCATCCTACAAAGGAAACACAAAAAAAATAATTAAATTGAAATTTTACTTTAAGCTTTAATTGTGCTTTTGTATGTAAAATTAGCAAAAAAAAAAACTGAGTTTTTCTTTAAATTTTTAAGGATAAAGTATTTCTTACTTTGGTTTTTAGAAACACAATCTCATTATTTTCCAATTCTTATCTAAAATTCTTTTGTTTTTTAGTCAACAGAAGGTATTTTGATTCCTAAAATCCCTGCAGATCCTAAAACAATTGGGATATTTATATTATACGAATAAAAGATTTCCCATTCAAAGAAAAATGTCAAGAAAACTATTCTTTCTTTTCGGAATCCAAAAAAAATAAAATGTGTCTTTGTCAACACACACGCACATCCCAAATTCAATCGTTTGAATTAAAATTTTTCCTCATATTTTATTTTTTTCGTACAGCAGAAACTAAAAACCCTAGCTTAACTGACAATATCAATATGAAACCAAGATGTTTTAAGAATCGTAAGAATATTTTCAAGCCTTATTATTTTCTGATTTGTTTATGAAAATGCCTTGCTTGGTGACAAACATACAGTATGCTCATTTTTACTTAGAAAGCATCTATTTTGATTTATATCTTTTTTCTTGCATTCTATCATACTATTTTGCTCATTCATGCATTTCAAAACCTTTCTTATTCATTGATGCGCTCTGCTGAGTCAGCTAAGTGTGCTGCCGATGCCCAAGTCAATTTATATTTCTTCACAGTCTCTCCATCCTTTCATATTTAAAACAAAATCAAACACAACATCGCCTCCCTTTTTTCCTTTATTTTATTTTTTATTACGACTTCATCTTCGAACGCATCTTGCTTGAAATTTCCTTCAAGGACATTTCCATTTTTGAAATACCACTTCCCTGCACCAGAAGGTTTATTGTTCTCTAACTTACCCTCGAAATAGTTGCCATTAGGTAAAATCCATCTTCCTTCGATGCATTTATTCTCTGCCCAAGTGCCTTCAATCTGTTTGAAAAGTTTTTCAAAAAAATATAAAATAAATCAAAGGAATATTCATAATTTCCCTTCAACGATCACTTGAAACGTTCAATCACATACTCAAAAAGTCAATTGACAAATGAAAGTTAAAATGTATTTTTACTCGTTGATTTGTGGCAGCATAGACATAAGTGCCTTTGCCATTTTTCTTACCAAATGACCACCATCCGGAATACACATCCTTGTTTGCGTAAGTGTAGATGCCTTCGCCATGTTTCTTTCCGTTTTCCCACTAACCATAGTATGTTTCGTTCTTTTCATTGTAGTTCATCTATCCGATGCCGTGCTTCTTGTTGAGATAGAAATCACCTTCGTATTTATCAGTAGGCTTCTCTTCTGGTCTCTTGTATGAGTAGATACCCTTACCGATGCGGTACTATTTTAACGAAACAAAACACACATTTCAACAAACCATTAGTCAAAATTTTAAAAATAATCAATATGCTAATAATGCCTAAGAATGCGTTTATATTCTTTATTCTGCTTACACCATCTTCATACTCTCCTTCATATTAGTCTTCATTCGGGTAGCTATTTTTTACAAGCAAGAAATTAATTGTTATTCAAGGCAATAATCCAAAATATATTCATTTTTAAGCAATATTTTTATGATATGTGATAAATTTGTAGAGAATCTTCTGTGTCGAAGATCAAAAAATGGACTGCAAGATAATATTAATCTCAACTTACAAAGCCTTTCCTCTGCCATAGTAGTTTCTGCTGGAAATGCGAGGTGCTGTCTCTCCCTCAGGAATGAATTTATATTGTGCTTCTTCGTCTCCCATCGATTATTATATTCACTTTCACAAAGTCTTTTGATTTATTTGTTTTTTTCTTCTTTGTTTTTCTTTTTTTCAGAGAATCGTTTCATTTAAGGTTGAGTTTAAGACAAATAAGAAAAAGGAAATAAATAAAAAATATTGAATATATATATTATTTCCTTCGATAATTTGATTTAGTTCTTCATTTTTGAATTTAATAGCTCCTTCTTAATAACAACAGCTTCCTCATTCATTTCTTTAGGGAAAAAGATCCAAAAACAACACAAAGAAAATTTCCATTTAATATTAGAATTCCATATTTTATTTATCAACGCCTTTTGTGCAAGTAAAAAGTTTGTCATTTTCATATGCAAAGTGGAAAACAATAAATGCAGATAGAATTCCATTGAAAATGGATATTTAGACAGAGAAGATCGATTTGAAAAAGGAAAAAGAGTGTGAGTGTTTGTTAAATAATTTACGATATTATTATGAGTTAATAGTTATAATGTAGCTTCAATTATTGCAGTTGAAAATGGTTTGAATTGTCGTGTTCTTTCAACTATTGTCCTAATGATATTGATAATACCCTCATGCAACAGATCTCATTTGGATGTTGATTATCGGGAGAGAATCCTTAGGGTTCAGTGGATCATTTTCGAATTCGACTGAGAATATTTATTAGATCTCTTATTTTTGTGCTGCAAATGAAGATCCAAAACGAATTATTGTCTTCTACAGATTATTAGCACCTTAACTAGCATTCTCAGGAGCTAACTAAAACGTGTTGTTTTGTGTAAATTTAAAATTTAGTGGTTCTACACAATCTGGGTCTCTTTCAAGGCTTCCAAGAGATTACATGAAATTGAAGAATATTGGCTTGAACAGCAGTTTCTAAGGAATCGGAAATGTTGGATCGAGTTCTAGCGATTAATCTAGTTCGTATTTCGTGAATTAAACATGTCTCATCGATGAAGTCTCCATGACTTTAGTTATTTTCACTAGGCAAACATATTCTTCCCAGTTACTCATTCCACCGAATACATACAGAGTATCAGAGAGTTTATCGTAGTGACTCGTTGAATTTGGAAAAACCAACGGAAGTGTACTCCACATGAATTTAGTCGGCACAGGTGCTGTCCGCCCATTTAAAATCTAATTTCCGCATTCTTTTTTAGATTCCTATTAGGCTTTTCTGCTTTATTCTAGCTAATACGCAAAGAAATCCTTTTTGTTTAGAATTTCGCAACATCGGAAATCTAACAAATTCAGCTCAAGTAAAGCAGTTTATGTCACAGGGTTGTTATCAATACCATAACCTCCGTAGATTGTGATGTACTTCTTGGTACTTGAAGGGGAAAACACAATAGAAGATGAGAAACCCTATACCGCAGTAGGTATTAATTTTCCTGATCCTGTGATTTATGATATTGTTTGAGTTTTTCTGTTGATAATTTCGATAATTGGGAGTGTGGAGTGAAATGAAAAAGATTTGCCTAAGATTTTATAGACATTTTCATCGTCGTAAGTGATTGAAGAACCAAAATGAAAATCACAAGTTGGAATTATCCTATGAACATTAAATAAAACTGGATCGTCAGTGGTGGTGTTGTTGTAGCTTGATGAAGGTACTTCATTGAGAATAAGGTGAACACGTTAGCCTTGTAGTTGAACATTGAAAATGTAGATTTCTAGAAGATATTGTTGATTTTTTTGATTACAAGAAGAAGATTCCGTCTAAGAATCCCAGGAATTCTCAATTGTTTCTTCACTGCAATTGTTACTGCTGTTGCTAATGTTATTATAGATAACGAGTAGTTAATTATCTTGATTGAAGAATATTAGCTATCCACTTGAAGCATCACGTAAGTAGACTCTACAGTTGCGTCGTAAATCGAACACACTGCAGCTTAGAGGATTAGAAAGCTACAATTTCTTCAATAAAATCAACCTCGCTTTTTCTTTAATCGCTAATTACTGCTATTCCATATTTGAGTGGCTTTCTCTTTGGCAAATAGGATCACTTTATGGGACATCTAACACTTCAGTAGGAGCATTAAGTATTTTCCTGTTTTGTGTTTCTCGCAAAATATCTTTATGGTTACTTTCTGGTTCTGAGCTAAAAATATATTTTGATTATTTGATCTTGCAGGCGTATTTCATCTTTAACTCTCGCAATTTGATCCTATCATTGATGCATTCAATAGCTAAAGTAACACTATCATTGGTAGTTTTCTTATCCTAAGCATTGGTGTTATTATTACAGTCGTTTCTTTCTTCCGTTATATCCTCGATATCCGATCTTAATTCTAGAATATTGCTAGGTTATTGTTCATTACAAAAATTATTTTTATCTTTTAAATCAATTTCCCATTCTTCTTAACTACTTTTCTCCTTCTTTTCTTCTTTGTTTTCTCCTTTAAATATCTCCTCAATTATTTACCCGATATTCGATCTCTCTAACTCACCTAATTTAGTTAATTTATTTTATTATTTGAGGTAACTAAATGATACATTCACTTCTTCTGTCAGTGCATATCCAGCAGCGACGATCATCTATGCAATGTAGTTATGATCGATCACGATCGTTTACGCAGCTCGCTCGAAGGAATATTGGTAATCCAATAAATAGAGTAATCCAGCGTATAAGGTACTGTGGGAATTAATGCATAAGACCTTACGGAGAAATTGTCCTATTTCGATTGTTTTCGGATTAGTTATTTGAATAAGCTAAAATGGGGTTGTTTCTGAATGAATCCCAGAAGGATATCTGCAGATCAGAGAATCAATGGAAATTCCAACTTAGAGTTCTTGCAGTTAAGTTGAGATTTTCAATAATTAAGCTTGGTGCTTTACTTCTAATTAAGCTTTAATCTCTGCAATAGATTCCTCTTTTTTTTCATTTAAAATACAGAAAATCCCCTATTGTAGATTAGATTGACTTTCTTGTATTTGCAGGATGTCGAAAATAAGCTATTTGGCTTTGAGAGTGACTACTATTTCATCAGGGTGTGGGAGATATAACATTTAGTCATCATAATTAACTTGAGAATCCATATTGTGTTTGAGTTTCTTTGTCAAAGTTTGTTTTTTAGGCTCCTTGGGAATTGGTTGTTTTCTTCCTTTTTTCTTTGGAATCTCAATAGAGTTTGAAAGAACAATCTCCTCCTCTTCGATTGACCTATCTCTTTGCTGACTGTGCATGTTATTAGTGTTATTATTATTTCTTTTTTATGATTGTCTGATCTCCTACGGAATCTAAGAACATAATTCATTTGATTAGCTAAACTAAGCAGAATTCTCTTGAATCTCTTATGCGGAGAGTTTCAAATTAGAAACGACAAGAACTTTATGATTGCAGGAAACTCCAATACTTTGAAGGATACTCGCAAATTCCTGAGGGTTTAATTTCTACGATTATTGCTACTAAACTGGTATTTGATGTTACTATTATTGCTGGTGAATCGAGAAATCATGATTGAAAACAGCCATAATTGGATTGAATTATCTAACCATTGGATCAACTATTTTTTAGAAAATCTCCACTATTTCCTCTGCATTTGTATTCTCTTTGACATCGATGTGATAAGTATTCAATCTCTTATCAGATCGCTAATACGGAACGTTTTAATCTGAAGAATTCAATGAGGGGTAATTCTCATATTATTGCTTGTTGTTATTATTTGAGCTACTTTCACTCTTTGTACTGGTATTTTATCCATTCTCACTGACACCAGTGTGGATATTGATCATTAAAATAGATGCGCAGGAACTTATATCCGAATGAATACTCCAATTCATAGCATCTTCAGTTAAACTATCCCAACCTTTTCTGACGGAAATATACACAATCCTAGGAAGTGTCAGCACATTGTAATAGAATCTCCCTGTTTCTGGATCTTGCAGGAGTAATCGATGGTAAAATAATGCAATCCCCAATGCTGATGGATCGAAATTTTCTAAATCTGAGCGTTCATTTACGAAAAACCCTGAACTAGAAAAATCCTCCTCGAAGATTCGATCCAGCATTTCTTGGAAAGCATTCACGTAGTCCCAGATTCCTCGCTTTTGATTTGGAGAAGTAGTTGAAGCAGCTTAGGGTTCAGATAATTCCTCCAGAAAACGAGTAATAATTATCCATTTTTGTAAGATTTCCTGTTTAAAGGAGTAACCACTGGAATCTTCAAGTCTTTTATTAATAAGTTAATTATCTTAGATTTCGCACAGCCGCTGCTCCAGATACTTCTAATATGAACTGTATTTCTTTATAATCTCATGCTAAAATTCTTGAAATCCTTTCCATCGACCTAATTTCAAAGTGCTCCAAAATAACTAGGGTCGCTGTTTTAATCTATTCCAAACCAAAAATGAGATTAAATAAATAATTAATTACAAGGAGCATCAGCTTCATTGTAAAATGCCAAAATAATCATAAAATAACTTGTTTCGATTGAAATCCCTCAAGAAATATTGATTTTCAATCACAAAATATATTTTTGCCTTAGAGAATGTAATAATTTCATTGTAGACTTTTTACTATTCAAAAAACCATAAGCGCATTATTGGTTTAAAATATGACCACGTCACCCACTTTCACCCCCCGCGATTAATAATAAAAGTCTCTTTTTTGGAGACTTTTAAGCTATTTTTTGAGACATTGTAATGATAATCTCTTCAAAATACATGGAGAAAAAAACAACTTTTTCTCACGAGGGGCTTAATAAAAATCCTTTTTATGGAAATCCTAAAATCTAAAATGGTGAATATTGTATCACTTCTCCCTCTCTTATCCTCTCCAAATCTCAATTTTATCATCAAGAATATATTCATAGGCTAATTTGATTTACTAGCACGAATCTGTGAGATAATATGATGCAATCTTGAAGGCTGTAAGAAATAGATCAATTTCTTGATTCTTGAGGCTATCTATGGAATTAGGGAGGCTTCTTCCATCGAAAAAGAGCCTGTAAGCTCGTTGGAGATTAAGAACTTTTTCTTATTGCGTATCGCTGTCAACTTAAGCGATGCGTTGATCGAGAAATGCAACGCTCTCCTTGAATCCACATTCATTTTCCATATATGATCAAACAAAGGAGAATTGTTTTCAGAGTTTCTCTTTGTTTTTTTTGTTTTTTTTAGGATTAGTTTGTTTTGATGATTTTTCAATTTCCCAAATCGATATGTGAATTAGTAGTTTTCGTACTTTTATTGATTTCTTTTAAAAATCCATGCCTATTCTTATTAGATCAGTAGAAATATAACAATTAATATATTAATAAACTGAAGAAACATTTTCTAGTTCTATTGCTTTAAAAGCTAAATTAGTAATTTTTTTCATTTTTCATACCAGGTTGCTATTACAAAGAATAGTCATTTTTAGGCTAATGTCTTGTTTTTGAGCATATCTTCGAAGGAAGTTGCCATAGAGGCAATTAAATGAAGAATCTATAATATTTGAATTCCTAGACATAGGAAGTATTTTCTTATGCACAAGAAATAACAATTGGTAAAACTCTAAAGATAAATTAGGTAGCGCTTAGCGCTTTTTGTTTATTTTTGTAAAGGAGGTTGGCTACTTGCTGCTTTTTTTCAACATTTTCCTTTCTCTCCTGAAAAGCAGAAAGAATTTTTGAGAAATTAAGTGTATTTATTGCGTGGATAAGAAAAACTAAGGCATATCCTCTGTTTAATTAGATACTTTTGTAGTATTTTTATAACTGAATCTATTACATATTTCATCGCGCTTTATCTTTATCATAGCTGCTTGAGAAAATGTACAGAATATTTTATTTAAATGTTTGATTTTAAGAATCTACCAGAAAAAATAAAATTAAATAACAACTCGGTAAAATTGAATTTCAGGTTTCAAATTACAAGATCCGATGAATCAAAAGAAAGGGAGAGAAAAATACATGAATGAATTCATAATAAAAGAAAATCAGGCATTAAACATTATTTTTTTTTGAAATTACGATTTGAATTAATAAGTATTTTTATTCGATAACCAAACTATCTCTGTGTAGAACGGAAGGCTATTTCCAATGATTTTAATTAGATCTAAATAAACCTTTAAAAAGATAGAGCGTTTCTTTTCCTTTGCGTTATGGAAGAGATATGAACAGAGAGATACTCTAATAAATTCAATTAAACACTTCTCGAAACAAAGAAAAAGGCTTAAAAAGATGATCTAAACAAATGTAAATGCTAACATAATTAAACTAACAAAAATAACTTTTCCTTAGTATGAGCTTAAACCAACTCCTTCTTCTTCTCAGAAAGTCTTTTTGTGTATAATGGACATTTTCGATTCAGGGTTTTCTTCATATTCGTTCTTAGTTATTGCCAAATCCTAGAATGTATTCAAAGAGCCAAGCATCGATCCACCTAAGTACCAAAAGAGCAACAAAAATTATTGTATTTATTAAGCACGAAAGAGGATATTGGCTGATATTGCTAATATAATTGATGATAATTTTTCTTTTTTTTGTAAATATTTTACCAATCCATGCGGAGTATCTCCTGTGCGTGTTTTAAATGAAATTAATATCCTTCCTATGAACTGTGTTAGGTGCATGATTCAAGAGTTCTTTTTCTATTCTTGGCAAGAACCCTCTAAACAACGAACTTCCACCGCAGAGGATAATATTCCTGTAGAGTTCTTCTTGGAATTCCATATCACAACGATGTAGCGTATCAATCATCATTTCAGGAATCGACAGACAGGATTCACCAATTAATTAAGGACTTTGTATTTGAGAGTTTTTATCAAACAAAAATTAGTAAGATTTACAAGATTTAGATCAAAAGAGATGGAATATTTTAAATACTTAAAGAGAATTTCAGTTGGTTTGTATCTCTGGGAGTTAGTGATTTCGAGAATATTTCCATCTGGTAACTCATACGATTTTTCCTCTAAACTTAGTAATGTTGGGCCATTAACATCGACGTAGTAGTCCCTCGCAACATAACACATTCTCTCTTTAATATCCTTGAATACACTCTCGTCTAACGCAGCTGCACTCCCTAATTTTAGTTCCTTTAAGTGAAAAATCAAAATATGAATAGAAAAAAGAACTAAAATTTCCAAAAACTAGCCAATTATTTCTAGTTTTTTTTCTTAAAATCACTTACTTCTTTAAGTATTTCTGTGATTCTTTATCCTGAAAGATTGGAATGCTAAAAAGCATGTGGAATTGCGAATCCCTCGAATACTGGAATGCAGCTTGTAACACTGTGTCCGGATTCAACGACTAAGCCAGTTGTCTCACCAGCTGAAAAGAGACTCAATGAGGAACTGTTCTGGAACAGCACTGAATTCACCTTGGATTTTAAGAGAATTTAAACAAAACAATTTCAGTTATTTTTATCCACAAAAAAGTCAAGCATTTTGTTAAATTATTAATAAATGATTTATCTCTTACCTTCATATCATCGAAGAGTATCTCAGCTAGTTTGTGCTTGTAGCTTTTTGGGTTGAGAGGGGAATCAATTATGAGTAGATTGCAGGAACTGATTTCATTGACTTAAAGCAGTTAATCTAACGCGTAAACATAGAGATCTCTCATAGAATCAAAATCAACAATTTTCCCATTCTAAATAGGAAATGTTTCATCTAGATCGAATTTCTTTTCCAATCGAGCTTATTGGAGGGCAGCACCGAAAAGACAAGCTGGTTTTTGATTTGTTGCTTCTTCATTGACACCTAATTTAGGTATGCCTCCTATTGCATCTATTACAACCTAACAATATTCAACAGTTAGCAATAATAATAAAAAAATCAATTATCTTGAGATTAAGCTGGTGAAAAAAAAAAACCTGCCTCGCAAATAACAAACAGCTCTTCAAATGAATATATTTTTCAATTTTTGTTTGATTTAGCATGCTAAATTGCTGAATATTCTCCTTGGTTTATGTGATATTTTTAAGATATTATTTTTATCATAATTATTTTTTCTAATAACAAATACAAATCCTTATTACTCTTGGTTTGTCTTCTCCGGAGATGCCTATCTTGACAGTGTCAGCCCCATTATCTATAACAATGATATCCTTCACATCGAATTCGCTTTCCATTTTAGCTCTTTTGTTTTCTTTCTCCTTCTCCATCTTTGAAACCGTCCCTTTATTTGATTTAATTATCTTTAACTCTCTACTTTTAAAAAAAACACCTAAAATCACCTAAATCTATTGAAATTTATTCTTTTGTTTTGATTTTTTTGTTGCAGACTCTCTTTTAAAAATCTTTTGCATTCTTCATAATCAATTTTTCTCTTTCTACATCAAAAGATATCATTTTCTTTTTGTAAAGTTATTATTAGGAATTTTAATTTTATTTAGATGGTTTTCTTATGTGAAAAGCCAGAGATATGCTATTATTATTGAAATAGCATCTCAGACTGGTACAAATAAATATGAATAAGTGATATTTTTGTTTATTTAAACGTAATTTAATCTAAATTTTGAGTTTCTTTTTCTTTCAAGCTGCTCTAATAAATATAAAAGATTCCCTCAAATAGCTAGGCATAATCAGATAAAGATATTAAGTTTTTATCAAATAATTTGTTCATTTACTAATATTCTGTTTGTGATTTATTCTTTTTCGAAAAATCTGAAAGAAGACAAAAAGAGGTAAAGTTATTGCGGGGGGAGCTAAATAAAAAAAAATCAAAAAACTAGAGAAACAACATACCAACAAGATATTAAAAACAGGACAAAGATAACCCAGTAGTGAAGAAAAATGGCTTCATTTTTTAAGGATCACGTATCAGACAGTTCATCTTAATCCGATGACAATCAGTCTGTCGAGAAGGGATAAGACACAAGAAAGCGTATGGCAGATGAGTTGTTCGACTCAGATAGTGATGAAGATCAGAAGCGTGTTGTGCTGACGGAGAAGCAAAAGAGATTCAACAAGATGAAAGAGACTATTTCGAACATCAAGTAATTCACTGAGAGACATAACTTCTCCAGCGTGGAGACAGAATTCAATAATCTTCTCAAGGAATTCGACAAGTCTAAGAAAGTCATCGAAGAATCGGGCATTCCGAGTTTCTTCACTAGAGCGTTGTATCTGTTAGAAGATAAAATCAAGAATTTTACAGCTGAAGATAAGCAGAAACTTTCAGCAGCAAACTCGAAATCGATGGTGGCAATTAGTCGTAAGATTAAGAAACTCTCAGCGGTTATCTTGGAATCACTCAAAGCATTCAGCGAGGTATTTCAACAATCATATTGCAGCTACAATCTGCTTTATATTACAACATTCAGTTCATGTGATTTCCCTTTAAACCATCATTTAATCTCTTCTTTTTGTGTATATTTTACTAATTATTCCCTGTAGAATCCAACTCCAACAACTGACGAAGAAGGCAGTGATGATAAAACAGATAGTGACTTTAAATCCTAGAGTTCCAGCGATTCCATTCATCCCTTGGAATCCAATGATCCTATGGTCAGAAGACAATTTTGGTTGCTAAAAAAGCGTAAAGATTCTGAAGAAATCGATACAGAAAAACCAAAAGAAGATGAAAAAGATGCTCGTGTGATTAAAGAAAAGAAAGAACACGTCTTCAAAGTCGCTGAAGTTGAAGTCGAAAAGGCTATTGTCATTGACAGCACATATGAAGGCAGAACAAATACCTTCAAGGAATTCGTGGAAAAAAGAACACAAAAGCATTTCGATTTGAAATACACTTATTCCGTCTTGAATGCATATCTCAAACATTATTCTGGAAGCACCGAAAATGACGATATTCTGACAGAAATCATTATGATTTTAATCCCAATTCGTGTGGACTACTCCAAGAAACTGTCTATTACTCATATGAATCGAGTTATGTGGCAAGAAACCTTCAGCAATATTGAGGAATTGTTAAGAATTCTAAGAATCCCTGCGAACCGTGAGAAAGAATACAATACCTACTCCAAATAAGAAGATAATAAATACTACCCAAAATAAAATATAATTGAGTCCATTTCGACATTCTTCTACACCATCGCATCTGAAGTCAACAAAGCCTTTCAGCATATCGAATCTGCTTCTGAGGAGCAGTTCTTGAGAATCAAAGATCTTTATGATGTACTTCGTTTGGGAAAATAAATCTAAGCGTTCTACGATGAATTGGGGCTAAACCACGTTTCCGTCAGAATCTCTTTCTTGCGATTGGAGAACATGTACTACATTCATGACTCGATTCTCGTAAGACTTCGTGAAGATGCCAATGCAAACAAGCAATCTACTAAGGATTAAATATATGAGGAAGGTATCAACACTGAGTAAGTGATCGATTAACTAGCAACTTTAGTGTACAAATACGACGAATCCAACAGAACTCGTGCAACTCTCTACCATATTTACCACCATTCTATTCACGGAAGAGTCTCCGTTGCGAGAGATTATCTGCTTATGTCGAAAATCACTGATAACGTGCAAAATGTCGATTCTACTCTGCAAGTAACAAAATAAACAACAGATTGATGGCATATTTGGAATCATTTTCATTTGCTTTAATGTACTTGAACCTTGTTGTTTTTAATAAATAGACCCTGTACAACCGCGTGCTGGTGTAATTAGGATTAGCTTATTTCAGGATCGGCAATTTCATCGAGGCATTTACATTCCTTAACGATCTTTGCAGTGCACAAGGCAAGATCAAGGAGCTAATTGGGTAATCTCAGTTGAGATATTTATCGTAGAACGATAAGAAAAAGGTGCTCCCTTAGCATTAACACGTGAATGTGGAGATGATTGAAACAGTTAGTTTCATCTGCTCCATGCTACTGGAAGCTCCTCTTTTGGTTTAAGACGCACATAACAAAAATACACTTGCAAGATAGTACAGAAGACTCCTCGATTCATATACCAAATCTGTAAGAATTAACTTAGATCAAATAACAAAATTAATGATTTATCTTGACTAATATTTTGGTTAAAAATCTAAAGCACTTCATTGCACCACCTGAGCAAAACAGAGATTACATCTTCTTTGCTACTAAGGAGCTTCAAAAGGGTAATTGGAAGGGATGCTTAGAATGCTTGAATAAGATGACAATCTGGAAACATCTGCAATATCTTGAGGCAGTAATTTAAAAAAAAAAATAATTTGCTTCGAAAACAGTTTTGAAGTATGTTAAATTTGCTTGATAATTAATTCATATTTTGGTCTACTTTTATTACTCTAGACTCTTGAGAACCTGACATTGAGAGTGAAGGAGCAATCCTTCAAGAGCTATTTATTCTAGTTTAAAAATACATTCGAGAACCTGAGTTTGAACGTTCTATCAGAGAAATTTGAGCTTGATATTGCTGCTATCAAGGCAATCACATTCAAGGTATATTTTTTGAAATGACAAATTAGATTAATATTCATTTCATTTTTTTTGTTTGAAAGATGATCTCTGCTTAAGAATTGAATGCTCGTGTGCACACAATCGAAGGTCAACTTTACATTGTATTTGAGCACTCTGACAGAACAACTCTACAGATATTAAGCAACAGACTTGTGGATTCCATCAATCAAGCTCAAAATCAGAATCAAAAAATACTTGTAAATTGAAAGAAGAAAAAAAGAAAAAAGAAGGGAAATAAATACAAAGCAAAGAAGATTATTCTAAAATGATTCTAATTTTGTTTGATTCAACATATCAGGATAAGAAAATTGGTAATAGAGAAGCACATCAAGAAGATTAAAATGAACCAAAATCACAGTAGTATGGATAAAACAATGATAGGTAAAAAAAACCAAGAAAAAATGAAAATTTACAATGAAATAATAGATTTATTAGTTTGCATATTTGTCTCATGCTCTTGTTTGGTTGCATACAGAAAGGGAGAATAGAAGTTCACAAAGAAGAAAATCGGTTTTGCATTCAAACCAAAGCCTAACAAGAAGAAATATTGAAGACCATTATTTTTGTGTTTCCAGTATTATCTCTCGATATTATTAATCTTATTATTTTGTAGATTCTTGTTTTTGCCTGGTTGAAATGCAGCAATTCAAATGTTTGTTCTTGTTATTAAACATTCGAAAAATGTAGTAAATCAAAAGAATTCATTCCTAAATTCATTGCTCTAAATTTCTGTGTCTGCTATTGATTGGATGGTATGTGTAAGCCTAAGGTAGTTGCTTCCTTTAGTAATTAATTTTGATTATTTTTTAATTATGGGTTGATTGGTAGTCAGAAATTGCATGGGTATTCAACTAAAATCTTATTTAATTGCAAAAGCTGTGGGGGATGTTTAAAAGAAAAAAAAGTGAAGGATTACCTATTTCAAATATGTAATTGAGAATTGATAAAATAAATCATAAAAGAGGAAAGAGTGAAAAATATTATTTAACTAGAATACCATTTGTGATAAAATTTGTTTCATAAAATTTAAATGGAAACTCAATAATTCTAAGAATCTATTGAAAGGATTTCTATAAACGCAGAGGATCTATTATGGCTGATGAAGGAGCTACAATAAACACCTAATGAATTGATAGATTCTATTCATTTTAAGAATACTTGGAATCAGAATGGTGAGAATGGTGTAAAGTATTTAGGAGAAGGAATTTCAAAGTGTGTTACTCTCACTTCTTTAGATCTATATCTCATCGGTAATAGTATTGGTGATAATGATGCAAAGTATTTAGGAGAAGGAATTTCAAAGTGTGTTACTCTCACTTCTTTACATCTAGTTCTCAGAGAAAATATTATTGGTGAGAATGGTGCAAAGTATTTAGGAGAAGGAATTTCAAAGTGTGTTACTCTCACTTCTTTAGGTCTAAATCTCATCGAAAATAGTATTGGTGAGAATGGTGTAAAGTATTTAGGAGAAGGAATTTCAAAGTGTGTTCCTCTCACTTCTTTAGATCTATATCTCAGTGGTAATAGTATTGGTGAGAATGGTGCAAAGTATTTAGGAGAAGGAATTTCAAAGTGTGTTACTCTCACTTCTTTAGATCTAGATCTCTATTATAATAATATTGGTGAGAATGGTGCAAAGTATTTAGGAGAAGGAATTTCAAAGTGTGTTACTCTCACTTCTTTAAGTCTAGATTTAGGTTATAATAGTATTGGTGAGAATGGTGCAAAGTATTTAGGAAAAGGAATTTCAAAGTGTGTTACTCTCACTTCTTTACATCTAGATCTCTATAGTAATAATATTGGTGAGAATGGTGCAAAGTATTTAGGAGAAGGAATTTCAAAGTGTGTTACTCTCGCTTCTTTAGATCTTTTTCTCCGCAGTAATAGTATTGGTGACAATGGCAATAGAATATTAAACTAATTAGTTATCAAAACAAAAAGATTGATATAATTTAACATTTAATCGAAGTGATAATAATATTGAGAAAACTAAACAAAATAAAGTGTTTAACTCAATTACTTCTCTAAAACTAAATTAATAATTAAAATTAATAGTAGTATTATTATTCTTAATAGCACAACCTTTTTTCTGTAATTCCCACCATACAACAATTAAATTGAAAGGGTCCTTATCTATTCGGTATTGTGTAGCTAATGTGAAACGAATTGATAAAAAATGTTTGTTTTTGAATTATTTTTCTTTAGACATTTTTCAATCCGTTGTTTGATTTTTGGAAATCTAATAATTTAACTATTCTCTTAATATATATTATTTCTTAATATTTCTGAAAAAAAATTTATCTGTTAAGTGCAAATGTTATCAAATATCTAAAAAGATAGAGCTTTTAACGTAGAATTTAATTCTAATGTTAGTTCATTAAAATATATTAGTATTTTTTATTTTTATTCCAAATTACGAATCACTTACACATACTATATCTTAAAAACAGTGATTAATTTTGACTAATATTTTGGTTAAAAATCTAAATCACTTCATTGCACCACCTGAGCAAAACAGAGATTACATCTTCTTTGCTACTAAGGAGCTTCAAAAGGGTAATTGGAAGGGATGCTTAGAATGCTTGAATAAGATGACAATCTGGAAACATCTGCAATATCTTGAGGCAGTAATTTAAAAAAAAAAAAATTTATTTGCTTCGAAAACAGTTTTGAAGTATGTTAAACTTGCTCGATAATTAATTCATATTTTGGTCTACTTTTATTACTCTAGACTCTTGAGAACCTGACATTGAGAGTGAAGGAGCAATCCTTCAAGAGCTATTTATTCTAGTTTAAAAATACATTCGAGAACCTGAGTTTGAACGTTCTATCAGAGAAATTTGAGCTTGATATTGCTGCTATCAAGGCAATCACATTCAAGGTATATTTTTTGAAATGACAAATTAGATGAATATTCATTTCATTTTTTTTTGAAAGATGATCTCTGCTTAAGAATTGAATGCTCGTGTGCACACAATCGAAGGTCAACTTTACATTGCATTTGAGCACTCTGACAGAACAACTCTACAGATATTAAGCAACAGACTTGTGGATTCCATCAATCAAGCTCAAAATCAGAATCAAAAAATACTTGTAAATTGAAAGAAGAAGAAAAGAAAAAAGAAGGGAAATAAATACAAAGCAAAGAAGATTATTCTAAAATGAGTCTAATTTTGTTTGATTCAACATATCAGGATAAGAAAATTGGTAATAGAGAAGCACATCAAGAAGATTAAAATGAACCAAAATCACAGTAGTATGGAGGAAACAATGACAGGTAAAAAAAACCAAGAAAAAATGAAAATTTACAATGAAATAATAGATTTATTAGTTTGTATATTTGTCTCATGCTCTTGTTTGGTTGCGCACAGAAAGGGAGAATAGAAGTTCACAAAGAAGAAAATCGGTTTTGCATTCAAACCAAAGACTAACAAGAAGAAATATTGAAGATCATTATTTTGTGTTTCCAGTATTATCTCTCGATATTATTAATCTTATTATTTTGTAGATTTCATGTTTTTGTCTGGTCGAAATGCAGCAATTCAAACGCTTGTTCTTGTTATTAAACATTCGAAAAATGTAGTAAATCAAAGAATTCATTCCTAAATTCATTGCTCTACATTTCTGTGTCTGCTATTGATTGGATGGTATGTGTGAGCCTAAGGTAGTTGCTTCCTTTAGTAATTAATTTAGATTATTTTTGAATTGTGGGTTGATTAGTAGTCAGAAATGGTATGGATATTCAACCAAAATCTTATTTAATTGCAAAAGCTGCGGGGATGTTTAAAAGAAATATTGTGAAGGATTATCTATTTCAAATATGTAATTGAGAAGTGAAAAAATAAATCATAAAAGAGGAAAGAGTGGAAAATATTATTTAACTCGAATACCATTTGTGATCAAATTTGTTTCATAAAAAATAATGAAAACTCAATAATTCTAAGAATCTATTGAAAGGATTTCAATAAACGCAGAGGATCTTTTATGGCTGATGAAGGAACTACAATAAACACCTAATGAATTAATAGATTCTATTTATTTAAAGAATACTCGGTATCAGAATGGTGAGAATGGTGCAAAGTATTTAGGAGAAGGAATTTCAAAGTGTGTTACTCTCACTTCTTTAGATCTAAATCTCAGCGGTAATAGTATTGGTGAGAATGGTGCAAAGTATTTAGGAGAAGGAATTTCAAAGTGTGTTACTCTCACTTCTTTAGATCTAAATCTCTACTATAATTGTATTGGTGAGAATGGTGCAAAGTATTTAGGAGAAGGAATTTCAAAGTGTGTTACTCTCACTTCTTTAGATCTAAATCTCAGCGGTAATAGTATTGGTGAGAATGGTGCAAAGTATTTAGGAGAAGGAATTTCAAAGTGTGTTACTCTCACTTCCTTAAATCTATATCTCAGCAGTAATAGTATTGGTGAGAATGGTGCAAAGTATTTAGGAGAAGGAATTTCAAAGTGTGTTACTCTCACTTCTTTAACTCTATATCTCAGCGGTAATAGTATTGGTGAGAATGGTGCAAAGTATTTAGGAGAAGGAATTTCAAAGTGTGTTACTCTCACTTCCTTAAATCTATATCTCAGCAGTAATAGTATTGGTGAGAATGGTGCAAA